>Ga0326727_10002029_pt1 | contig 71621 bp, 62 predicted proteins | sample MB2enrmetagenome_FD_207643 | JGI IMG/M metagenome (GOLD analysis project Ga0326727, IMG submission 207643) | Lab enriched peat soil microbial communities from McLean, Ithaca, NY, United States - MB29MY | ecosystem: Environmental > Terrestrial > Soil > Wetlands > Peat | place: USA: New York... | reverse complement strand
ATTCCCAGCCAAACGCGCCGGAGAGCCCAAACCCGAACAGGAGGTGCTGACCCAGCGAGACGAAACGCAAAGCAGGCTGATCGAGATACTGGGATTGCAGTCCCCGAAATCAGCGGTTTAGGGGATAAGGTAGAGCTGTGTAAGTGGCTGGTAATCAGCTAACTCCGAAGCACGCTTGAAATAACTCGTAAACTGGGGCTAGGCTGGATCACCTTGCGTCGCCCTTATCTGTATAGCGCCCTGCGCGGGGAGGGCCGCTTTACTTTGGACAACGCTTTGGGCTTGGTGGACAGCTACTCGCCTGAGGTCCTGCGCTGGGTCTGTCGTGCCGCCGCTCTGGCGGGCAGTTATCAAGCCGCCAGCCAAGACCTCTTGACCTATGCCGGTTTAGAGATCGATGCCCGCCAAATCCAGCGCCTGGTCCAGCAAGTAGCCCCGGCCATGAACCGCTGGCGGGCGGCTCAAGCGCCGCTCTTCAATCCCAGGGCCGGAGACATTCTGTGTGTGGGCACTGACGGAACCGGGGCGCCCATGCGCCGACGCGAGGTCCGCGGGGCGCAAAGGCAAGCATGGCGGCAGAGCCCGCACCTGCGAGGTCAAGGTCGGCACGGTCTTCACGCACCGCAAACCGAACCAACCCGACCAACGACCCGAACGGGATTATGCCTCGACCACTTACCTGGCAGCCATCGTTTCGGCTGACCAGTTCGCTCCGCTCCTGCGCGCCGAGCCATTCGCCGGGGGATGGCCAAAGCCAAGGTCGTAGTCTTCCTGGGGGACGGTGCCGTTTGGGTGTGGAAGTTGGCGCACCTGAACTTTCCCCACGCCGTCTGTATCCTGGATTACTATCACGCCTGTGAGCATTTGAACCTCCTGAGCGCCACCCTTTACGGGGAGGGCTCCGTTTTGGCCAAGCAACGCTTTGGCCAGTGGGGTAAAGCGCTGCTCAAGGATAAAGTCGCTCAGGTTATCGCTCAGGCTAAAGCCGACCTGCCGACCAAAGCTCAGACCCGTAAATCGGCCAGGAAGCAAATTGCTTACTTTGAACGCAACCACTCCAAGATGCTCTATCAGACGTTTCGAGCAGCCGGCTATTTCATTGGCTCGGGCGTGGTGGAGGCTGGCTGCAAGACGGTCGTTGGGCAGCGCCTCAAGCAATCGGGTATGCTCTGGAGCCGTAAAGGCGCCCCTCACCTGCTGGCCGTGCGCTGCGCGCTGCTGAGCGGCTGGTTTGAGGACTTCTGGAAACACTACAACCGGGCTGCTCAGGGACTCGCCTTCGCCGCATGACCAATCTAAACCGTTTTCTCAACGGGTTTGCCCTGCACCTCTGAGGATTGCACCGCAGCACTTAGCGCTTGCCCTCCAGCTCTACTTCGGCCGGCTTGTCCTCAAAGAGCTCCAGTTGCCGCTTTTTCTTGGCCAGCAGCGCGCGAATCTGCGGGTCGGGCAGCGCCGTCACATAACAGAACCGGGCCTCTCCCAGTGCGGCCTTGCCCAGCCGCCTGATCATGCCCCGGTCCCCGACCAAGGCGACCTGCTCCGCGCCAAAACGGACCTTGAGCTTTTGCACCGCATCCAGGAAGGTCGGCGGGTCGCCGGTGTTTCCCCGGTAGAGCTGAATCGAAAGGGGTTCTCCCTCCCCGCGATGTTGGCCTGGCGTTGGGCCAAATCGTCCAGCGTGGCGTAGAGATCGTCTTCATCAAAACGGCCCACTGTGAGGAGCTCCTTCACCGCGGGGTCTTCGCTCCAGCGCACCGCCGACAAGTGGCTGCCCGGGTGGGCCAGCCGAGCATAGATCAGGAACAGGGCCGGACGCTGGACGCGGCTTTGCTCGCCCACAGCTTGGACCAAACCTAACTCGCGGGCCAAGCCGTCCAGGCATCCCAGCACGCCATAGCAAGGCCCCAGATGAATGGCGGCGGCAGCGTCAGTGGCCTCCACCGGCAGGCCGGAAGCCTCGGCTGGCTGAGGTTGATGTTTGCAGTGTCGGTCAATCAGTTCGATGAGATCGGGCGGCAGCTTGGAAAGATTGGCCAGCGTTTCGTGGACCACCCCCCATTTGGGAGGCGGGGCGCCAGTGGCGGGACACCCGGGCCTCCGCTTGGCCGGCACGCGCTTGCCCTGGACCAGGAGAATGGACTGATAGCCTTTGCCGCCGAACCGGGTGCGATTGCGCTTAATGAACACGATAACGGGAGCCTAAGCGGAAATGAGATGGGGGGCAAGTATTATATTTGAATATTAGAGACAACATAATAAACGCATAAACTCCGCATGGGCGTGGATGTACTGCTCAAAAACACTGTTCTAATTTGGAAAGGTCAGTCAGGCCGCAAGACCTGGCGCCATGAGGGCAATCGCCAGACAATGATCGGCCCTTTGCCCTTCCGATCCCTTGCCGCGGAGCAACGACTTTGTCACTAGCCGTGGACGGCAGGATGGGCAGTTTCAGGGTTTGGCTTCGCTCGCCGCGGCGCCGCGCTTCAGCCACACCATGAGGATGCTCACGTCTGCCGGGGATACGCCGGAGATGCGAGAGGCCTGGCCAAGGCTGGCGGGCTGAATCTTCAGCAGCTTCTGCCGGGCCTCGTTCCTCAAGCTCGGCACGGCGGCGTAGTCGAAACCCACCGGGATTTGCTTGTCCTCAAGACTCCGGAGCTTGGAAATCTCGTTCGCCTGCCGGGCAATGTATCCGGCATACTTCACCGTTACCTCGACCTGATTAATCACATCATCTGATATATTCACGTCATCACACTCAAGATCAGTATACCTAATCTCTGGTCGGCGCAGCAGTTGAGCTAAAGTATCCGAACCGCACCGGGTCGCCTCCAACCGGGCGATCTCCGCCTGGATGGCGCTCTCCTTGCGTCTCCACTGCTCGTAGTGCCGGGGTTGGAGCAGGCCTATGTCGTAGGCGATCTGCGAAAGGCGCCGGTCCGCGTTGTCTTGCCGCAGCAAAAGGCGATACTCGGCTCGCGACGTGAACATCCGGTACGGCTCGGCGGTGCCTTTGGTGACTAGGTCGTCAATCAGCACCCCAATGTAGGCTTGATCACGCCTAAGGATGATTGGGTCGAGGTTCTTAACGCGCCGTGCGGCGTTGATCCCGGCCATGAGGCCTTGCGCGGCAGCCTCCTCGTACCCGGAAGTGCCATTGATCTGTCCGGCCAGATATAAGTTTTTGCAGACCTTAGTCTCCAGCGATGGGTAGAGCTGGGTCGGGAATGCGAAGTCGTACTCGACGGCGTAGGCCGGGCGTAGGATCTCTGCGTTCTCACATCCGATGATTGTCCTGACCATTTCAAGCTGCACGTCGAATGGCAGCGACGTAGAGAACCCATTGACGTAGATCTCGTCCGTGTTGATCCCCTCCGGCTCCAGGAATATCTGATGAGTCGGCTTGTGGGCGAACCGGACAATCTTATCCTCAATAGACGGGCAATAGCGAGGACCAACGCCTTGAATTGCTCCCGAATAAAGGGGCGACCGGTGCAGGTTATCCCGCATAATCTTAGCCGTAGCTTCCGTCGTGCTCGTAATATGGCATGGCAGTTGGCCGTTTATCCGTTCGAGAATGGAGCCTGGTGGGTATTTGCTAGCCGTACGCACCGGTCTTGCGCCCCGTTCCTCAGAATGTTCCACGTGGAACGCGCATCGTTCGCTTGTTTGGGAATGTTCCACGTGGAACAAATCATCCTTCCAGTGCGTGAAATAAGGGGCGGGCTCATCACCAGGCTGAGGCTCTGTCTTGGAGAAATCAATCGAGCGCCGCAGGAGTCTGGGCGGTGTGCCTGTCTTCAAGCGGCCGAGTTCCAGGCCAATCTCCCTGAGAGAGGCGGAAACACCCATAGCAGCGGCCTCGCCCGAACGCCCCCCAGCTTGTTGGTTCTGGCCAATATGAATGAGGCCCTTTAGGAACGTACCAGTAGTGACGATCACCGTCTTCCCATGATATGCGACATCCAACGTAGTCTCGACACCAAGCACCTGGCCATCGCAGTGCAGTAGCCTGGAAACCTGGCCCTGACGCAAATCGAGGTTCGGTTCTCGCTCGCAGACCCACTTCATTCTGAACTGATACGCCTTCTTGTCGCACTGCGCGCGAGGGGCTCGGACTGCGGGGCCCTTCTTTGTATTGAGCATCCTGAACTGAAGGCCAGTCATGTCCGTGGTCTTGCCCATCTCCCCGCCCATCGAATCTATTTCCCTGGCGAGATGGCCCTTTGCCAAGCCTCCAATAGCCGGGTTGCACGACATCTGCCCAACGGTATCCGCATTGATCGTAAGAAGAAGGGTCTGACTACCCAACCGTGCAGCAGCGAGGGACGCCTCGATGCCAGCGTGCCCGGCACCGATCACAATTACATCGTACTTCTTAGGGAACTTAAACATGTCAACTAAGCTCTCCGGCCCCCTGGAGACACAACGGCGTGTGAACTGGTACTGCCCGTCGCCGTAGTTACAGACGAACGGCTATTTGTATTATGTAACATGTTGACAATAAGTAGTATATGATTTTATTACAGCCATAGTTGAGCTTCGAACTGCGCATCTAGCCTGCGGAAAGGAGGCAAGAATCGGATACTGCTCACATATTCTAGACTGCTTTATCGTTACCGATTGTGCGCTCTGGTCGCTTTATGGCGACTTTCGCGTCTAATTCAATAGGGTACCTTTATTATCATGGGGGTAGAAGCCGTTCAGATTCAGTCATAAATGCAGCGGGAAGTTTACCATAGGTTTGCTTTGATGGGAAACCGCAAATGTGCCGGGAATTGGTGGCTTAGTGGGCCGTTCCATGAATGCACCCACGTATCGGCTGCCAGCCGCTTTGGGCGCCCGAAACCCGGCGGGCGCTCCGCCACATCACGCTGCGATCTCCGTCGTAGCTCCGTTGCCTCACCGTAGCACCTCTTATCGGCGATAAGAGGTGCTACGGTGAGGCAACGGAGAGGCGCGAGACAGCACACGGGGCGCACTGGTCCTCCCCCCGAACGCTCGGGGTTTTTGCGCGCGGCTTAGGTTTGGAAGTCCGCGCTTTTACCAATCGGTTTCGACTAGGTGACTTGGCGGACCATGTTCTGGCCGCCATAAGGATTTGGCACCCGCATGGGGCACTCCGGGTCATCGCGCCATTCGTTATCTACGATGAACCGGTAGTAATGCTTGCCTGGCGGCAGGTCCACAGTCGCCGTCCAGATTCCGTGCTTGGCTTTCTGCATAGGGATCGCTTTCTGTTGCCAATGGGTGAAATCACCTACCAACAGAACGCTTGTCGCCCCGGGGGCCGAGAATCGGAATGTTTGCCTTTTGCCACTTTCGATTTGTCTTGCCATACATCAATTTCCTTTCCCGAACTCGCTTGTTTCGACCGGCAGTCCTGGCTGCGCTAATGCGCAACGGCTGCCTCCGAGCTTCGCGCCGGGAGTTCGCTCGGCGCAACGCAGCCGTCTCGAACCAACAACGAATCCTAGAAAGCTCGCTGGGGCCGGTCAAGCCTGAAATAAAAGCAACAATGCCCAGCGTCAGTGGGACTTTTGCTTTAAGGTTCTGAGAACGCCAAGAGGGGCGTGAGAGTGTGAAGGGCTGCACGGGAGAGGGTTTTCCTATTCCCTCCAGCCGGAAAGTCGCCGAAGGCAGCCATCCAACGAGATGATTTCGTCGCATCGCGGGCTTGAACTCGGGGCAGGCGCGATATGATGTTTGCAGCAAACTAACTAGCAGGGAATCCCCAGGTGGCGCGGCAGCACCCTGATATTGTTCCCTCGCTGCTGGCGGGATTCGTCGGCACGTTTGAGTTGTGCCGGGGGGTATTGAACGCCGCGACCTCGAAGGAGACGGCCGGGTGATCCGCAGCCTTAAGCGGGCCCTCTGTTTTTCATCCTTGGTTAGGCGGCCCGTTGGGCTAGTCTTCTAGGGATTATGGAACTGTTTCATCGGATCCTAAAGACCGCCGTCGAGGGCGGTGCTTCGGACGTTCACGTAAAGATCGGCACCCCTGTCATCTTCCGCATCAACCGCCAACTCATCGCTATCGAGTGTCCTTACCCAACAGTTGATTGGATGAACAATGTGGTGAAGCAGATAACACCGGCGCACCTGCAAAAGCGGGTCGAGCAGGAACGCGAGGCGGACTTCTCCTACTTCGTGCCGGGCATCGGGCGGTTTCGGACGAACCTCTTCCAGCAGCGCGGCCAATGGTGCCTGGCCATGCGCTACGTTAAGACGCATGTACCCAGCTTCGAGGAACTGGGGTTACTGGAGCAGACCAAGAAGATCGCGGAATCGCCGCGCGGCATTGTGCTGCTGGCCGGCTCGACCGGGTGCGGCAAGTCCACCACGCTCGCGGCTATGATCGAGCACATCAATGCCAACTTCAAAAAGCACATCGTCACGCTGGAGGACCCCATCGAATACGTATTCGAGGACAACCAATGCGTAGTCGAGCAGCGTGAGGTAGGGCTGGACACCCTGTCGTTCCATCATGCGCTCAAGCACATCCTGCGGCAGGACCCGGACATCATCATGATCGGGGAGATGCGCGACTCCGTCAGCTTCACCTCGGCCATGAGCGCCGCTGACACCGGCCACCTCGTGCTATCCACCCTGCATACCACCAATGCGGCGCAATCCATCAGCCGCATTCTGGATTTCTTCAAGGCCGATGAGCGTGAGCAGATTCGTCGTCAGCTTGCCGGCACCATGCAGGCGGTGGTGTGCCAGCGCATGGTGGCCACGCTGGCCGGCGGCATGACGCCGGCGCTGGAGATTATGATCAACACTCCGACGGTGCATAAGTTGATCGAGGAGAACCGCCTGGACAAACTGCCGGCGGCAATTGAGACGGGCATTGACGACGGAATGATCAACTTCAATCAAGCCCTGTTCAACCTCGTGAAGCAAGGCAAGATTAGCGAGCAGGAAGCCCTCAGCAAAGCCACGAATCCTCAGGCGCTGGAGATGAATTTCAAGGGCATCTTCCTCGATGAGGGACGCCGAATTCTGTCGTAGGGCACCGCATCGTAGGAGCGGGCGGAGCGTGAGCGCGTGAGGGAGTAACGCTCCTCGAACCCAAATGATTGGCGCTGCTTGCGGCGCTCCAGCGCTTCAATACTCCAGCGCCGGCACGTCTTCGGCCGAGGGCGCGATGTAGAGCTCGCCGTTGTCTATATGCTTCACGATCATGTCAATCGTGCGGTCAATAGCACCAAGATTCTCGTGAACGACTTTGATGGCGTTGCGGCCTAACTCCTCCCGGCGTTGCTCGTTTGCAAGGAGTTCGCCCAAAACCTTCTCCAGTTCGGCCGCATCCCGAGTCTGCACCGCACCGTGCCCGGCCACAAAGCTCCGCGCGATGTCGGCAAAGTTCTGCATGTTAGGCCCAAAGACCATCGGCTTGCCCAGGATGCCCGGTTCGATCGGGTTCTGGCCGCCCTGGGCGGTCAGGCTCTTGCCGACAAAGATCACCGTGGCGTATTCGTAGAAATACTTCAACTCGCCGGTGGTGTTCACCACCAGGCAGTCAACCTCGCCGGGCGAGTGTCTCGAGTGGCTCGTTAACTCGCTTCGGTATGCGAACTTCACGCCGCGGGCGTCCAACTCCCGGCCGACCTCATGGCCGCGTTCAAAATGCCGGGGCACCAGGATGAGGAACAAATCCGGGAAGCGCTTCCTCAGGCGCAGGAATTGCTCGGCGAGAATGGCTTCTTCGCCCGAGTGGGTGCTGCCGCCGATCAGGATCGGGGCGCCGGGGGGAACGGCGAGCTGGCGCAACATGGCCGGCACATTGAGCAGCCGGATTTCGTCCAGCTTTGCTGCGTCGAACTTCAGGCTGCCGACAATCTGAATCGCCTCCGGCCGGCAGCCCAGCTCGCGGAGCTTGGCGGCATCGGCCTCGTTTTGCGCCCCGACGCCGGCAAACAGGGCGAAGATCGGCTTGAACAGGAACGCAAAGCGCTTGTAGCCGCGATACGAACGGTCCGATAGACGGGCATTAACCAGGAACACCGGCCAGTTATAGTCGTGTGCCCGCCAGAGGAAATTAGGCCAGATTTCGGCTTCCACCAGGACTACGGCTTCGGGTCGAATTGTGTTCAGCGCACGGACGACGCACCCCCACTGGTCAATCGGGTAGTAGATCTTGCTGACATGGGTGGGGAGCTTGCGCTGCAATTCCGCCATTCCGGTGGTCGTGGTGGTGGAAACGACGATCTTGAGGTTCGGCACGCGCGATTCCAGGGCGCGGATGAGTTGTGTGCAGATGTTGACCTCGCCGACGCTGACGGCGTGTATCCACAGGACGTGGCGATTGGTGATGGCTTGCTTGAGCTTGGTGTTGTACTTGCCGAAACGCTCGGCGAACCCCTTCTGCCAATTGCCGCGGCGCCGCATGCGCACAAAGTAATATGGCGACGCCAGCGCAAAGAATACCGTGAACAGGATGTTATACAGGGTTCGCACTAGTAGATGTCACAGGTTACTTTGGAAAACCTGGAGGCGTGTGGCAAATCAAAACTTAAGCCCGGGGTTTCTACATGGAATTTACTCGGGTCAGGCGTTGCCAAGCCTCTGGCTCCCTGCGTATCATGGACTCTCCCGGCGTCTCACCGGATGGCGGGTTACATGGCTGAATATAAGGTCAAATTCGAGGTCTTCGAAGGGCCGCTCGACTTGCTTCTTTATCTCATAAAGAAGGAGGAGGTGGATATTTATCAGGTCAACCTCACTCGCCTGGCGACGCAGTTCATCGAATACATCGAGACCATGCGGCTGCTGGATCTGGAAGTCGCCGGCGAGTTCCTCGTGATGGCGGCCACGCTCATGTATATCAAGAGCCGGGAGCTGCTGCCCGTGGACCAGCAGGCGCAGGTCGAAGGCGAGGATGACGGCGAAGACCCGCGTTGGGAGCTCATCCGCCAGCTTGTCGAGTATAAGAAGTTCAAGGATGCCGCGGCGCAACTCCAGACCCTTGAAGCCCGGCAGGAGGACGTCTTTCCGCGGCTGCCCGGCACGCTCGAGTTCGATTCGGAGGCGCCTTCGCGCCAGCCGGCCTCGCTCTTTGATCTGGTCAACGCCGTCAACGTCATCCTGAAGCGGTTCGGCGAGCGTGCGCCCCAGCGGGACATTTTTGAGGACAAGTGGAGCGTCAGCGAGAAGATCGAGTACCTGCTGAAAGCGCTCAGCGAACGCGGCAGCATCCGGTTCTCCGAACTGTTCGAGGGCGTTACCAGCCGATCCGAGGTGGTGGTCACTTTCCTGGCGCTGCTTGAGCTGATCCGTCTGAAACAGATTACCGCCTTGCAAAACGAGCCTTTTGGCGAGATCGAGATCGCTCGCGCCATTCCGGCGGCCACGGAGCCGGCGAAGCCCGAGGCCACCGCCAGCGCCCCGGCTTTCGAGCCCGCCACGCCCTCGTCCTCGGCTGCAGCGCCCGACGCCCCGCCCCCCCCTTAGCATGGAACTGAAACTCATTCTGGAAGCAATTCTCTTCTCCGCCCAAAAGCCGCTGAGCCTCAAGGAGCTGCGCGATGTGTTCGCCGGCGCCGTCGAGCATGCGGAAGGTGACGAGACGGTCCGGGGGCTCAAGAAGGTGAAGGAAGGTGAGCTGACAGTCGCGCTCGAGGAGTTGGCCCGCGACCACGATGCAGCCAAGCGCAGCTTCCGGCTGGCCTGCGTGGCGGGGTCGTGGCAATTCGTGACCGAGCCGGAGTATGCGCCCTGGCTCAAGGCGCTGGTCGGCCATAAACCGCGTCCGCCGCGGCTCTCGCAGCCGGCGCTGGAGACGCTGGCCATCATCGCTTACCGCCAGCCCATCACGCGAGCTGAGATCGAGCAGGTTCGCGGTGTCAGCGTGGACGGCGTCATGCAAACGCTGGTCGAGCGCGGACTGGTCGAGCAGGTCGGACGCGCCGAGGTCGTCGGACGCCCTATGACTTACGGCACTACGATTGTATTCCTGGAGTACTTTGGTCTGCGCAGCCTGGAAGAGCTGCCCGCGGCGGACGAACTGCGCCGCGTGGTGGTGGAGAAGCCCGAGTCACTGGTCACGGCAGAGCCTGGACTGGCGACCGTTCCGCCCGAACAACTGGCGCTCCCGAGCGGGGAGTCCCAGCCCACGGGTGAGAACCCAGCCGCCGCCGAGCCGGCTGCCCAGACGCCGCCGCCCGAGGCCCAACCCGAAGCCGCTCCAACTCCCGACAACTCCGCACCGGAAGACCAGCCATGAACATCCCTGACCACCGCAAAGCCATAGACAAGCTCGACGGCCACATCGTCAAGCTTCTGAACGAACGGACTAAGCACGTCCTGACCATTGGCGAGATCAAGCGCAAGGCCGGCGAGGAGATTTACGCCCCGCACCGCGAGCGAGCGGTGCTGCAGCGCCTCTGTCGCCGGAACCAGGGGCCGATTACCAATGAATCGCTACGGGCCATCTATCGCGAGATCATGTCGAGCGCCCTCTCGCTCGAGAAGTCGCTCACCGTGGCCTACCTGGGTCCGGAAGCGACGTTCACGCACCAGGCGGCCATCCGGCGTTTCGGCTCCAGCCTTGGCTACGCTCCGCAAAAGACTATCGCTGATGTGTTCACCGAAGTGAGCAAACGCCGGGCAGACTACGGTGTCGTGCCGGTGGAGAACTCTACTGAGGGGGTGGTCACGCACACGCTGGACATGTTCGTGGATAGCGATTTGAAGATCGTGGCGCAGATCGTCCTGCCGGTGCAGCATTGCCTGCTAAGCAACGGCCCCCGGGCGCAAATCAAGAAGCTCTACGCGCATCCGCAGTCGCTCGGCCAATGCCGCGACTGGGTGCGGACCAACCTGCCGCGAGCGGAGATCATTGAGACGTCCTCCAACGCGCGCTCTGCCGAGTTGGCCGCGCGCGAGAAGGGGGCGGCGGCCATTGCCGGCGTGCTGGCCGCGGAGAAATACAACGTGCCTGTGCTCGAATTCGACATTCAGGATAACGTGGCCAACGCCACGCGCTTCCTGGTGCTGGGCAGGCAGTGCGGGCCGCCGACGGGGAACGACCGTTCGAGCCTGATGTTCAGCATCATTGATCGCCCGGGCGCTTTGTATAGCGCGCTGGCCCCCTTCCGCCGTTACCGCATCAACATGACCAAGATCGAATCACGCCCCAGCAAGCGGAAGGCCTGGGAGTATTTCTTCTTCGTTGATTGCGACGGCCATGAAGCGGACCGGAAAGTTGCCAAGGCCATCTCGCTGCTTGGCATGCATTGCAGCTACGTAAAGGTGCTGGGTTCGTATCCCAATTCCGAATAGGGATGCGGGGCAGAAAAAAGCCCTGCCCTTCTCATGTTCGACTGTTTTGCGGAACCTGGCTTGAACATTCGGGACAAGCGGGGTGCATGCGACATTCATTGGGTCACCGTCGCATACGATGGCCGCTGTGCGTCCCTTCCTCGTTCAGTGAACGGTCCGAACTCTCAGTCGCTGGCCACGAACAGGGCAGGGTAAAATCGGAATCAGTCCTGACAAAGAACGCTACTCTTCTGACCGCATTACTTGTGCCAGCGCTGGCAGCCCGGCGCCAACGGTGCGTCTGTATCAGAGGTTCGGGTCAGCGCGACGAGTGCGGAATCCACGGTTTAGCGTGTTTTCAACGGCGAATAGCCTGAAGGCTGGGCTCCAAACCGTGAGGCGTCAGCGCGCGCCCTTGCCCGCCCGCCTATCCTGCTGCGAGGCGGAGCTGTCTTGTTGTAGGACGCGGTACGATAGACAGTTTGATGGATGATTGCAGGGCCAACCGGCTAAAGCCGGGACTCCATGCGGCTTGTAGTCCCGGCTTTACCCGGTTGGGGCAACCAATGACGACGGCGGCTACAATTACCAGCCTTTGGCCATGCCGTAGCCGCGGACAAAGCCAATGCATTGGCCCACCTCCGGGGTCGAGTTCTCCCAGTGGTACTCGTACTCGATGGAGATATTGCCGTCGAAGTGCTGGTCCCGCAGCTCTTTCAGGATTCCAGGGATGTCCGACACGCCTGTCCCGTAGGGCAAGTCGTGCGCCCCCGGGCTCATTTCGTTTAGGTCCTTGAGGTGACTGCTGATGATCCTCCCCTTGAGGATGCGCAGGCATTCCACCGGCTTGAGGCCGGACCGGACCCAGTGTCCCGTGTCGGCGCAAGACCCGATCCTGCGGTCACGGTCCTTAACCACCGATAGGACGTAGTTGGGGTCCCACATGCGGTAATTCGGATCGTTGGGGCGCTTCGGGTGATCATGGAAGCCCACCATGATGTCGTACTCCTTGACCATCTTCTCGATCGTATCAATGGAATCCACTGACTCGGTGGTGATCGCACGCAGCCCCATCGTTTTGGCAAACTCGAACAACTTCCGGGCCCCCGCCTCGTCGTTGGGAATTGGCACCACGCCGTAATTGACCGCCTTGATTTTAAACTGGGCGAGCCTGTCTTTGACCTTCTGGATGGTCTCCGGGGAGGCGTTGTGGTCCCACGTCACGCCTGGGTCATCCTTGCTCAGCTTCTGTCCAGGGTAGAACTCGATGACCTTGCCGCCGCACTGGGCGGTCTTCTCAATGGCCTCGAACACGGTGAAGTGATTGAAGGTATAGGCCTGGCAGCCGATGAAGAAGCCGCTGGTCTTGCATTCCTCGGGGATCTTATTCTCGGCGCGCAGCGAAGACGATGCGGCTAAAGCGGTGGCGGCGACACACATACCAGTGGCGAAGAATTGCTTTACTCTCATAGCTATACGAGTAAATCCGATCTGCCCGCAAACGCAAGCTTGTTTCCAATGCTGCGTCAATTTACGTCGCCTCGGGTCACTGGGCAGTATGTCTCTGGAGTGGTTTGAGGCGAAATTGCGTGGAAAAGGCGTAGATGAAGACCTTCAAATCAGCGTAAACAGCCACACTATCGCAGGTTATGGGCAGGCATGAAGTGAGAATGCCGGGTGTGGTGTCTTTCGCGGAAGCTCCGCTGGTAAGTCGGACCAAGGCAAAGGGTTACGCCAACCGGCGTTCAAGTTGTATCTACGGTGTGTCTCGGGTGTGTCTCCGGCGTGTCTGGGGCGTGTCTCCCTTAAGGCTCGCCTGTGGGCCGCGGCCGGCCCCGGGAATTGTGTCAATCGTAATCGCTCTGTGCGCCTTTGGCCATCAACCCGCAGACCGGGGCGCCTGCCTTACTTTGCGGCTCTCGCAGGTCATGTCGGCACTTGCAGTCCCACCTTTGCGGCGACTTGAGCTACATCTTTGTCCCCGCGGCCGGAGAGATTGACGATAATGACCTTGGACTTGTCCATGCCCGGCGCGGCGCGGATGACCTCGGCGACGGCGTGAGCGCTTTCGAGGGCGGGGATGATGCCCTCGAGGCGAGCCAGTTTCTGGAAGGCTTCCAGCGCCTTGTCGTCTGTGGCGTAGGTGTATTCCACGCGGTGCTGGTCGCGCAGCCAGGCGTGCTCAGGGCCGACCGCCGCGTAGTCGAGCCCGGCGGAAACGCTGTGGGTGAGCTGGACCTGGCCAAACTCATCCTGCAGGAGATACGAGCGCGTGCCTTGCAGGACGCCAAGCGAGCCACCCTGGAAACGCGCGGCGTGCTTCCCGGCAGCGATGCCTTCCCCGCCTGCCTCCACTCCAACCATCCTGACGGAGGCGTCGTTCAGGAAGGGATAGAAGAGCCCGAGGGCATTGGAGCCGCCACCCACGCAGGCAAGGAGCAGGTCGGGCAGACGCTGCTCCTTCTGGAGAATCTGCGCGCGCGCCTCGTCGCCTATCACTCGTTGGAAGTTGCGGACCATCAAAGGATAGGGATGGGCGCCGTAGGTGGTGCCCAGGATGTAGTGGGTGGAGCGGATGTTGGTGACCCAATCCCGCATGGCCTCGTTGATGGCTTCCTTGAGGGTCTGCTGGCCGGCTTTGACCGAGACCACGTCGGCACCGAGCATTTTCATGCGGAACACGTTGAGCGCTTGCCGCTCGCAATCCACCGCGCCCATATAGACCACGCATTTGAGCCCGAACATGGCGGCGACGGTGGCCGTGGCTACGCCGTGCTGGCCCGCGCCGGTCTCGGCGATGATGCGCGTTTTGCCCATTCGCCGCGCGAGCAGGATTTGCCCGATGCAATTGTTGATCTTGTGCGCGCCGGTGTGGAGAAGGTCTTCGCGCTTGAGATAGATCTTCGCGCCTCCAAGTTCGCGTGTGAGGCGCTCCGCGAAGTAGAGGGGCGTGGGGCGGCCACAGAACTCTTTGAGGTAATACTCGAACTCGCGCCTGAACGCCGGGTCCTGCCGGGCGCGGGCGTATTCGGCCTCCAACTCTTGCAGCGGGTGCATCAACGTCTCCGGCACGTACCGACCGCCGTAAAGGCCAAAGTGTCCGAGGGCGTCAGGGACTTGCTCGCTGGCTATTGAACTCATGCCTGACAGGATAGCTGCAGCTCAACCCGCCGTCGAGGGCACCGGACACCGAGGCCCTTTGCCGGCGAGGCGCCGGCTAGAGCAGCTTGATCTGGATGTTGCGGAAGGCAACGGGGTCGTTGTGCCCGGCGAAGCCGAAGGAGCCTTTGGTGCGGTCCTTGCCGGGGTGCGGATGGTTGGCCATGAACTCGGTCACGGTGGACAGATCGCAGTCAAGGATGACCGTGCCATTCAGCTCGACCTTGATCTTCGGGCCTTTGATCGTGACCTCCTCGAAGTTCCACTCCCCGATGGGGTGCTGGTAACCGCGCGCGGCGGCAACCATCCCATAAGCAGCGCCGTGCGCCTGGCGTGGGTCAATCTTCTCGCCGGTGGCCTTCTCGTAATTGTCGTCGAGCACTTGGATTTCGCACATGCCCTCGTAGGCGGTGTCACCATGGCCGGGATAGCGGATCGCCAGGCCATTGTTGCCGCCGGGCGGGAGCTTGATTTGCATGCGGGCCATGAAATCGCCGTATTCGTCCGTCGTGTAAATCGTGCCTCCCTTGCGTGGACGGCATTGGATGGCGCCGTTGACAACCTCATACTCGTTCGTCGGCCCTGCCCAGCCCGTGAAATCGCGGCCATTGAAGATTGTCTTGAAGCCAGCGCCGCCGTGACTGGCCAGAATGCGGTTGGCCTCGTCGGACCCGATCTCGCGGACAAAGAGGTTGCGCCAGCGGATTTCACCGCCGTGCGTCTGGAGCTGGATTGGCCCCTTCGGCGGCACGGGCGTCTTGCGGTCGTAGTAATTCTCCAGCAGCGCATGGTCCACTACCAGCTTGCTGTTCAGCCACACGCTTACCCGCGCGCCCGTCATTAGGACCCTCACTTTGTTCCACTGCCCGAACGGTTTGTCCGCCAGCACCAGCGGGTCTTTGCCGGGCGCGCCGGGGCTATTGTTCCAAAGCCCACCCGAGCCCTTGTCAGCGCCCAGCGGGAACTTCTCCTTCTCCGTGTAATCCCAGATCTGGACCTGCGGACAGCCGCGCAGATAAATGCCCGAATCAGCTTTGGGCACCGTCTTATACTCCACGAGCAACTCGAAGTCTCCGTAGTCCTTCTCGGTGGTCGCGTAGGCGCCCTCTCCGTCGTTGACCAACTCGCCGTTCTCGACGCGCCAATGGCCTCGCATGGAGTCCGTCCACTTGGCGATTTGCGCGGCGCGCTCGTCGGCAGGCATGGCCAGCAATTTCCGGTGGTCGAAGGTCTCGCCCCCGCGCCAGCCGGTCAGGTCCTGGCCGTTGAAGAGCGCGGTAAAGCCCTTGGGTGGTTTCGCCACCGCCGTGGCGTGCTCGCCACTTGCGCCCCCGCAAGAGGCTGAAAACCAGGCGGCCACAAGGAAGCATGCAAGGCAATAGCGGCCCAATCGGACGGATGTAGTCAAGTTCATGCCTCTCTTTTCGGGTTTTTGCGACGGAGGATAAAGCTTTTTCTGCGCTGGCAGCCCGAGGCCCCTGCCAGTAACCTACTCTCATGCCGAAGGGCCTACAATGAACCGCGATGCGAAAGTCTCCCTGGGAAGTGCCCGCTCATGCCGCTGGGGCTTCACTCTGATTGAACTGCTGGTCGTCATTGCCATCATCGCCATCCTGGCCGCGCTGCTCCTGCCGGCCCTGGCCAAGGCGAAGCTCAAAGGCCAGAGCGTTGCTTGCGTCAGCAATCTCCACCAACTTGACCTGGCCTGGATCATGTATGCCGACGATTACGGCGGCGTGATGGTGCCCAATTGGATCCTGGATCCTCGCGCCTGGATTGACGGGACCAAAGGCGATGTGAGCACACCGGTAGGCGCGACCAATCTCGAGGCGGTCAAGGAGGGCCTCTTATTCAAATACAACCCAAACGTAGGTGTGTACATTTGCCCGGCTGCGCTCAAAGGCCCCTCCGCCGCACCGAACCCCAGGGTCGTGCGCAACTACTCCCTCGAAGGCCGCATGGGCGGCGCCAATGATGCAGACCACGTGCAATACGGCGTGCAGAGCACTGAATGGGTGCTCGGCTCGGCATATCCGCAATACAAGAAGTTAACCGACATAGGAAAGCCAAGCCCAGCGGAAGCCATGACCTTTGTGGATGAAAGCATAGAAACTGTGGACGACGGTTACTTCGCTGTGAACGACAGCAACCACGCCACCGAATGGCAGAACTCGCCCACGGTTCGGCACGGCAAGTCCGGCGTGCTGGCTTTCGCTGACGGCCATTCCGACCGCTGGCGCTGGCGCGCCCTCGCCATCGAGCAGGGCATCTACGCCCCTTACGCCGGCCCACCTAACACTTTGTTCGACCTGCAGCGGATTTGGTGGGCCGTTTTCCAGCCATAGGGCGGCAGCGCCCGCGCCCTTACTGCACGTCCTCGCCCAGCTCGACGTTCCAGTAGGCCAGGTCAACGAAGTGCTTCCAACTGTCGTGCTGGTGAAGGCTGAAAGTGATCTGGACGAACGGACGCCACTTGGGCCGCTTGGGCTTGCGAACCAAGTGCATGCCTGCTTCCTGAGGCGTGCGATTGGCCTTCAAGGTGTTGCACTCGATGCACGAGCACACGATGTTCTCCCATGACGTCGGGCCTCCGCGGTCGCGCGGGATCACATGATCGAGGTTCAGGTCATTGCGATCATACACTTTCCCGCAGTACTGGCAGGTATTCTTGTCGCGCTCAAAGATGTTGTGCCGTGTGAACTTCACTTCCTTCTTCGGCAGGTGATCATAGACAATCAGCAGGATCACGCGCGGCACGCGAATGCGGAACGAGACTGTGCGGACGGACTCCGGGCCGGGCTGCTGCTGCGAGAAGTCGTGCCACTCGGTGAAATTGTAGGTCTGGAAGGAGCCGTCGCTTCGTTCGAGTACAGCCTGGGCGTGGCCCTGAAACAGAAGTGTCAGCGCCCGGCGCGCCGTGCAGATGTTCACCGCCTGCCAGAGGCGGTTAAGCACCAGCACATGTTGGTTGAGCATGGAACTCATATTCTGTCCAACGGGCGCCAAACTACCTAATGCCTGGCAGCCTGTCAACCCTGCGGGTGGGGCCGAAGTTGGGGTGGGAACACGACAGACGTGGATGCCTCTCGCGGCCGGCTGCGCACGGGCCTTCCTGCCCTGCGGAAACGGTGATAAGCAAGCAACTTCATCGGCCCAGCGGCGGCTAGTGCTGCGTCACTTGGATGTGATAGAAGCGGGCGTTAACGGTCGGCGCCGGGTCTGTGAGCGAAATGACTAGCCCGTTGCCCTTGGTGGATGTCGAGTTCGTCCAGTTGGGATCGCTGAGCGAATTCTTGTATTGAAGGGTATGCATGAGGCCACCAATTGACCTGAACCAGATGGTTCGGCCGCCGCCCTGCTGGTTCGGGGATATCGCCATAATGGGTGCCGGGACATTGTCCACAACATTCCCGTTAAAAATCAGGTTGCCGCCATTGGTCGAATACATGCTTCCCCAGTTGATCACCGTCGAGGGATAGGCAATGGGTGCGAAGGTAAGATCGGATTGGCCCGCAGAGATCGTACCGTTGTTGGCGACGTTGCCGTCAATGGTGCCGGAGCCTGTTACGGTGCCGTTGGCGGAAATGATCAATCCGCCGGAGAAAGCACTTGTGCACCCAGCGGGCACATTCAGGGTAGCGCCAGCGCCCACTGTAAAAGCGGTTCCGTTCGTGATCGAGACGCACCCCGGGATCACATTGCCGCTGTTGAAGACAAAGCGATTGCTCAGTTTACCGGTGACCTGAAGGAAGTCCGCCACCACCGTGCCCCCGTCGAGATAAAAGCTGCCCTCGCCGTTCAGGCCGATGATGAGCCGGGCATTGTGCTGCTCGTTGGTCACTGTGAACCTGCCGCCACGGACATGCACTTCTGCCGGTGCGTTGGGGGTTCCCTCGATCCGCACGTCCGAATTGACCGTAATGTTTGCGTCCGCCACATCCAACTTCCCGCTGACAATGGTCGGGCCGCCCACGAACAGTTCCGCGTTCCTAAGCCAGAGGGAGGCGTTGGTGCTGATAGAGAGCGAGTCCATCACGTGCAGAGGCCGCTCGGTCCCCGTGTTCACCATCAGCAGCGTGAGCGGGTTGGGCCCCGCCACCAGGTGGAGATCCCGCACCGTGAGATATTCCCGTTCGGCGTCATGAGGCCCGAGGATGACCGTTTGAGGGGCGGCATTTGTGATGTAAACGGAAGGGGCTTTGCCGCGGTTGCCTTCCCACCAATATCCTTTCTCCCAAAGAATCGGCCGTGCCGGGTTGACGGGCACCGGCGGCATCTCCGGTGGCGGACGCCTCTCGGGGCGGTGATGAACTTGCTGCTTGTGGTCGGGTTCCCGGCCGGCACCAGCGCAACCGGCTATTAAGCACACAGCGGCGCCGCCAGAAAGCCCCAGAAGCAATGCGGTCCGCAGCCTCTTGATCCCGAAGCGCACTTGGTCGGCTCTTGCTTCCCTCGCCTCAACACCTTTCCCGGGCTCGATGCTACCTTCAGTCCGTCTGTCGTTGTCGTTCATATTTCCTCCGTCCTTGGTTCCCAATGCTGTCCGCAGTCAGCGGCCCGACGCCAACATGCAAGAGAGCAGGCTGAACCGTTGTTGTTGGTGATTGTCAGCTATAATATCTCCTCCTCCTCCGAAGCACAAGATCGAATTCTCGTGGGAGAGCCTCCGGAAAGCCGTTTACGATTAGCCGGGGAATGGGTATGTTAATCTCTGATAACCAATGTGACTACCCCAGAGCGCTTAAGCACTCAGGCATTCGTTTATGCAATGCAGCCGTTGTGCGGCCGAGAATGACGCCGAGGCGCGCCTTTGCGCGAGTTGCGGCGCCATCCTCGCGGCGCGTTGCCGTAACTGTGGCGCGGAGCTGCCTGGCGGGGCTCGGTTCTGCCCTGGTTGCGGACAGGCGCTCGCGTTCCCCCCTCCCGCTCCGGTTGCGCCTAAACCCGCGCCAACCAGGACTGGCGGCACAACATCCATCACCGAGCGCAAGCAGGCCACAGTGCTCTTCGCCGACCTCGTGAACTTCACCGCCAGCACCGAGAGGCTCGATCCCGAAGAGGTGCGTGACCGGATGAACACCCTCTGGGCGCGGCTGGACCCCATCATCACAGAACACGGCGGCACGGTTAACCAGCACATGGGAGATGGCATTATGGCCCTGTTCGGGGCCGGGGCCACACGGGAGAGCGAACCCCGGCAAGCGGTGCGCGCCGCGCTGGCCATGCAGGAGGCGCTGGCCGACGCCCGCAGCGAAGGCCTTGAGGGGCAAATGCGGATCGGGATTCACACTGGACCGGTGGTGCTCGGCCCGGTGGCTACCACGAACGAATTCACGGCTATCGGCGATACGGTCAACCTCGCCAGCCGGCTGGAAGGAAAGGCTCCGCCGGGCGGCGTTTTAATCTCCCGTGACACTTACCGGCAGGTGTACGGCTTCTTTGACGTGAGCGCGGTGTCTGAGTTCTCGGTGAAGGGCAAAGCCGAGCCGGTTCAGGCCTACCTGGTTCTACAGCCCAAGCCCCGGCCACTGGCGCTACGTTTGCACGGCGTCGAGGGCGTGGAAACGAAGCTGGTTGGCCGCGCCGAGGAGCTGCAGCGGCTGCAGGCGGCCTTTGAGACCATGCTGGCCACAGGCAGGGCCCAGTTCCTGACGGTGGTGGGCGAAGCCGGCATCGGCAAATCGCGCCTCGTGCATGAGTTCCAGCAATGGGCGGAGTTGCGCCCGGAAACCGTTCGCCTGCTCACCGGACGCGCCACCGAAGAAACGGGCAACTCGCCTTTCGCGTTGCTGCGCGACATGCTCTCCGTTCGGTTTGAGATTCAGGAAACCGACGTCTCCTCCGTCGCACGAGAGAAGCTGGAGCAGGGCCTGGTGTCGTTCCTCGGGGTGCGCCCGGAGGGCGGACATTCTGGTCCGCTTACTGTGCGCGATCTCCCGGAGGCGGACAAGAATGTCCGCCCTCCGGCGAGCACCGAGGACCCGATATTGCAAGCCCATTTCATCGGCCACCTTCTGGGACTGGACTTCTCGGCCAGCCCGCACCTCCAAGGCATCCTCCAGGACGCCGAGCAAATTCGCCAGCGAGCCTTCTTCTACCTGTCGCGCCTGTTTCAGGCCATGTCCCGCGGGATGTGCCCACCGGGCGAAGGCGAATCGCCTCGGGGGGCGCTGCTGGTGCTCGAGGACATTCATTGGGCAGATAACGGCTCATTGGATTTCATCGCTCACCTGGCGCGGACGTGCGGGGATGTCCCGCTTATGGTGCTGTGCCTGGCCCGGTCCACACTTTTCGAACGGCGACTCGCGTGGGGAGAGGGCTTGCCACACCATGAGCGGCTGGACTTAAAGGCTCTGTCGCCGGGTCAAAGCCTTTCGCTGATCGAGAGCATTCTGCGCAAGGCGCCGGAAATCCCGGACGCGCTCAGGGGCCTGCTGGTGGACAGCACGGAGGGCAACCCCTTCTTCATCGAGGAAACCGTCAAGATGCTCGTGGATCAGAAGGTGATCATTCCCGGAGCCGAGGTCTGGCGCATCGAACCCGCCCGCCTGGCCGCCGCGACCATTCCCCCGACCCTGACGGGAGTACTGCAGGCGCGCGCGGAAGGTTTGCCCGCCGTGGAACGCGCGGTGCTGCAGCGTGCCTCGGTCATCGGCCGCACGTTCTGGGACAGCGCGTTGGAACGCTTAAGCGCGGCGGACAAGGGGCAGGAGAACCTAACGCCGGCCCAGATTCAGAACGCCTTGCTCGCACTGAACCGCAAGGAACTTGTCTTTCCGCGTCAGACATCGGCCTTTTCCGGCGCAGTCGAGTACTTCTTCAACCACGAGCTGATGCGCAAAGTCGTCTATGAGAATGTCATGCGCAAGCAGCGACGGGTGTATCACGCACAAACCGCGCTTTGGCTCATCGGGGAAAGCGGCGGGCGGGTTACCGAGTTTGCCGGATTGGTGGCGGGGCACTTCGAGCACGCGGAATTAGAGCCGGAAGCCGCTGAGTGGTATGGCCGGGCTGGGCTGCAGGCCAGCATGGGTTACGCCCCGGCCAGCGCCATTCATAGCTTCCAGAAGGCGCTCGCACTGCTGCCTGCCGCAGCGGTTGCGCCGGGGTCGGCCGCCGCCAGGCGCTTGGAATGGCAGGAGGGGCTGGGGGAGGCGCTGGGCGCTCAGGCTCGTTTTGGCGAGGCCGAAACCGCCTACGTGGCGATGCGGAATGAGGCCGAAGCTGGCGGAGATCTGCTCGCCCAGGCGCGCGCCTGGAATGGGCTGGCGTTCCTGTATGAGCGCCGGGGAGACAACCGCGCCTCCGTCGCCGCGGCAGAAAGGGCAGAATCCCTGGCCCGGCAACTCCGGGAGGATGCCCCTGCCCGGACCGAGCGCGTCCGGGCGCTCCACCTGAAGGGCTGGGCATTCTACCGCCTGGGAGATGCGCCGATGGTGCTGGCGCTGGCGGCGGAGACCTTGCAGTTGTGCACACAGTTCGACGACCGGCGAGGGCGGGCCAGGAGCCTGAAACTGCACGGCGTGGGGCATCTGCAACTCGGGAATTATCTCGAAGCGGACCGTGCTTTCGCACAGGGCCTGGCCTTGTGCCGCGAGTTGGGAGACTGGCGCAACGCCGCCGCGATGTTGAGCAACTTGGGCGAGAGCGCCCGGCTCCGCGGCGATTGCCAAGCCGCCGCGCCGCTGTACCAGGAAGCACTGGCGTTGGCGCGCGAAATTGACAGCCGTGAAAGCGAACTGATCTACCTCGCCAACTTAAGCGGGGCGCTCGTAGGCTTGGAGCAGTTTGAGCAGGCCGAAGCGGGTTTGCGGCAAGTCATAGCGCTTACCAGCATGCCCAATTCGTGCGCCCTCTCGGAGACCTACTGCCTGCTGGCAGAAGCTTGCCTCGGCCAGCAAAAATGCGATGCCGCCCTCGCTGCGGCGCAACGAGCCCTGGCGCTGGCCAGGGAATCCGGCAGTCATCTGGACATGGGGAGCGCGTGGCGGACGCTGGGACGCGTGGCCGCAGCCCTTGGTCACGACCGCGGGGCGCAGGATCCAGACGGCGCCGAACCGGCGCCGCGCGCTTGCTTTGAGGAGAGCCTGCGAGTGTTCCGGCAAATGAACGCTGAGGGCGAACAAGCCCGCACCCTTCGCGCGTGGGCACAATACGAGGTGCAGCAACGCCACGCGGCACCGGGCGAAAAGATGTGGCACGAAGCGCGAGACCTCTTCCTCCGCCTGGGGCTGTCTGCGGAAGTGCAGAAGATGGATACCATGCAGGCCGAGAAGGCGGCCTGAGCCGGAATCGCCCCCCGAAATCAGCATTGAGTTCATGAGGCAGCACAGCTCACAGAGCAGTTGCCACTGCCGAGCAAGTGTGCGTCAGCAAGCCCGTGGCTCGTGCGGCTTGGTGGTAGGGCGTCAGGCTTGTCGGGCTTCTTGCCCTTGAACCTGTGCTTGGATGGGGGGTCTTTCTTGGCTCACCCATTGCATGATTCCTGCAGTTCAGTCGCCCTCTCTTTGGCTCGGTGGAATCGGGTTTGAGCCGGTGGCAGCCCAAGCGGAGTTTCTATTCCCGCGGCTCGCCCCGAGGGATGGTGCCCGTGTCCACAGCAGTGGACGATCTTGGCAAGGCAACCGTTCAACAGTATAGTAAAGCACTATGAATCAGATGACCTTCCGAGCGGTGGCAATCATCCAGTCATTCCTGGGCGCAAGCTCGGGTCTGCTTTTCGCCCAGGCTGATTACTCAGGAGATACTGCGACCTGTCGCACGAACCGGACTCAGTTCGAGCACCGCGGAGAGTCTGTGCCGCTCACGAACGTGATGACGATGCCCGGCGGCATTAAAGTCCTCACCAACTGCACCTTCCGAGTGAACCAAGGCAAGGCCCGGCCATTGCAGGAGGGCCAGATCCTTCGCGACGATGGCTTCCTGTTGAACCCGGACGGCTCGATCATTCCTGTGCAGGACCACATTGCCATGAGCAAAGGCACTGTGATGGTGTTCAAGGATGGCGAAGGCGAGGCGCTGACGACCACTTTGACCCTGCCGGACGGCACGGGCATCAATCCCGATGGCTCTTATGTTCGCTCCAGCGGGCGCCGCTCCCGGCTCGCGGACGGCCAACTCCTGTCGTTGGACGGCACCCCGATACGAGGACTCGACACCATCACCATGCGCAACGGCAGCGTGGTGGTATATAAATCAGGCGCGTTGATTCCCCTTGAGTCGGCAGTCGTGATCATGGGGATGGCGGATGGAACTCGCGTCAGAGGCGATGGGCTTATCACTTCTCCAAACGGCACCACCAGCCAACTGGTTGAGGGGCAGACCATCACCATGCCGGGGTTGCTCGTGGGCTGGTAGTGTGCGGGTCTCCTGAACCTACGGGTTGAAATGGCGTGGGCGGATCCTCCAGCGCAAGTTCCTCATTGACGGTGGGCTGGAGGGCGATAGCATGCGCGCTCCGATTTTACGTGTAATCTGAAATACAATTATGGCAGTTAAAGTTGCAATTAATGGGTTCGGCCGCATTGGTCGCCTGGTTTTCCGGGCGATGGTCGAACAAGGCCTCGTGGGCAAGGACATCCAAGTCGTCGCTGTCGGCGATATCGTCCCTGCCGACAACTTGGCTTATCTCCTGAAGTATGATTCCACCCAGGGCCATTTCAAAGGCACCGTCGGCTCCGAGAAATCCGCCGCCGACAAGCCGGACGATGATGTGCTTATCGTCAATGGCCAGAAGATGCGGGTGGTCAGCGCCAAGGACCCGTCCCAGTTGCCCTGGAAGCAGTTGGGAGTGGATGTGGTGATTGAGTCCACGGGGCTGTTCACGGATGTCGAGAAGGCCAAGGGCCATCTCGCCGCCGGTGCCAAGAAGGTCATTATCAGCGCGCCTGCCAAGGGCGACTGCCCGACCATCGTGATGGGCGTCAATGAAGGCAAATACGACGCGAAACTGCACCACATCGTCTCCAATGCCTCCTGCACGACGAACTGCCTGGCGCCGATTGTCTATGTGCTGCTGAAGGAAGGTTTCGGCGTGGAAGAGGGCTTGATGACCACCATCCACTCCTATACCGCGACGCAGAAGACCGTGGATGGCCCGAGCAAGAAGGACTGGAAAGGCGGCCGGTCAGCGGCGCTGAACCTGATTCCCTCGACGACCGGCGCGGCCAAGGCGGTGGGCCTGGTGCTGCCCGAAGTCAAAGGCAAACTCACCGGCATGTCCATCCGCGTCCCGACGCCGACCGTGTCCGTAGTGGACCTGACGGTTCGGACGGTGAAGGAGACCAGCTATGCCGAAATCAGCGCGGCCATGAAGAAGGCCAGCGAGACCTACCTGAAAGGCATTCTCGAATACACCGAGGACGAGGTGGTCAGCTCCGACTTCATCCACTCCAAATTGTCGTCCATCTTTGACCAGGGCTCCGGCATCGAGCTGAACAAGCGGTTCTTCAAGCTCGTGAGCTGGTATGACAACGAGTGGGGCTACAGTTGCCGGGTCGCCGACCTGGTGAAGTACATGATCGGCAAAGGAATCTAACGGCAGGGATCAGTTGTGTTCGAAACGGCGGTCCCGCAGGGGGCCGCCGCTTTCTTTGCTCATCCCAGTTTGCGGAACACACCGGTATCTTCGCCTCCCCCGGCCAGTGGCCATCATCTCCCTATACGATGCAGAGAGGGCTGGATGCGGGGTTGCACCGGCTCCCTACCGAGCGGTACGCGATGCGGCATCAAGGCGTCTCAGCCTTTAGCTTCTTCTCGAATTTCTCGACCTTTGGGCGGATGACGGCACGGCAGTAGGGTTGATTGGGATTGCTGCGGTAGTAATCCTGGTGATAATCCTCGGCTGGGTAAAAGTGTGTGAGGGGCACAATCTCGGTCACGATCGGCCTGCTGAAATGCTTCTGCGCCTCGGCTTTTGACTTTTCGGCCGCTGCCTTCTGGGCTTCGCTGCTGAAAAGAATGATGGAGCGGTATTGCGTGCCCGAGTCCGCGCCTTGGCGGTTCATCGTGGTCGGGTCGTGCGCGTCCCAGAACGTTTCCAGCACCTTCTCGTACGAAACCACTTTCGGATCGTATGTGATCTGGATCACCTCGGCATGGCCAGTATCGCCTGAGCACACTTGTTTGTAGGTCGGATTCGCTGTGGTGCCGCCGGCATAGCCGCTGGTGACGGATTTGACACCCGAGAGCATCTGGAAGATGGCCTCAGTGCACCAGAAACAGCCACCGCCAAGCGTTGCCACCTCAAGATGGTTGGTTGAGCTACTCATATTCGTGGTTTGGGAGACCGCCGTCACGCCGCTGGCCAACAGCAACGCCGAGGACAGAAATGCCAGGAAGCAATCTCCAGCTAGATGAGAGCGTTCTCGATACATCACTTTGGCTAAACCTCGCATGGAAGCGTCGCGGCGGCAAACCACGTGGGTAAGGGAGCGGTCCGGCAAACAAGCCGTGCGGAAGACTCAGTGACGGGTTTCGGCAGCGACGGCTTTGACGGCGTCGGTTATTTTCACCGCGTCTTTGCGCGCGATCCCGTTGACCTGGAAGATTGCCTGGATGTCGCCGAAGATGGCTTGCATCTGCGTCGGCTGGATGTTCGCCGAGTTGAGGACGGCCGCGAGGTCGGTGAGCAAGCGGTTCCGGTCCTTGTCCGACAAGGGCTTCTGCGCGAGAGCGGATGACAACTCCTCGGCCAAGGCAGCGATGGTCGCGGATGAAGGTTTGTTCTCACCTTGGGCGGTGGCCAGCAAGTCTTTGGCAAGCTGCTGCTTTTGTTGGGCTGTGACTTGGACATTGGGTTGGATGGCCGTGAGGTCGGCCCGCACCTTGGCGATGCTCTGCTGCACTGGAGTTGGGGAAGCGGTTCCCGCAGATGGGTTGGCCGGCTGGGCCGGCGTGCTGGGGGGCGTCACGCCTTGCCTGACGTTGTTCTGGTCGCGAATTTCCTTCGCATGCTGCTTGATAATAACGTCCGACTGGGCGAGCGCGGTGGTGGCCAGCAGTGTGGCGGCACTTATCAGGGCATAGGTGACTTTCATAGGCAGAGCGCGATATCTAAGTAAAGCTGCGACGGGCGAGTTTGGTTGTCAACACCGCGCGCGCTTGAAAGTGAATGGGGCGCGGGCATTCCTCTCCACCTCCTGCGCGCAATCTCCCAATGGCGGACAGGATTGTGCGCGCTTCTTTACGCTTAGTGTCCGGCGGTGACCAGGTTCCCTTTGGGCAGCAGGGAAAGGTAATCCACCAAGATGTGCTCCGCTTCAGACAGCGGGGCGTCGGTCGCCGGAGCTGGGCCTTCGGTCGGATCGTCGAGATCGTCCTCGGCGGCGGGCTTGGCAATGGCTACGGCAGCGGAGTTCGTGCCGGCGCCGGCGGAGCCGGCCAGTGCGTGGCCGGAGATGCTTGCCAGCGTGCCGTTGGTCCAGGGAACCGGCTTCGGCAGCCCGGGCTCATCCACTTGTTTGAGCGTCAGCTCATAGACCTTCTCCGGCGGCTCGGGGCGCGCCCGGCGCTCCTTCTCGCGCGCCTTATTGCGCGCATCCTGATCCGCGTTCTCTTTAAGCCGCACTTGCTCGTTGAGAGAGATGGTCTTATCCGCCTGGTGCTTTCGGAACAGCTCAATGTCCTCGCGTATGTAAGCGTACTCTTTATCAGCCGCGATGCGTTCCTCCGAGCGCTTGCGCAGCTCCGCCAGGTAGGGGTCCACCAGGTTCAGGTGATCGAACTTCGCGCTCGGGATTTCGTCCCAAGGCAGCGGGTTATCGAGAGCGCTTTCACCGATGTCCTTTGATTCATTGGCCAGAGACGGGAGGATAATGTCAGGCACCACGCCCCTCTTTTGCGTGGAGGCGCCGCTGGGCCGATAGAATTTCTTGATCGTGAGCTTCAGGGCACCCGGGTCATTCGTCAGAGACGCGTCCACCAGGTGCATGAAAGGCCGTAGCTGGTTCACGCTTTGCACGGTGCCTTTGCCGTGAGTCGAGCGGTCGCCGACAACCAGAGCCCGGCCATAATCCTGCAAGGCGCCAGCCAGAATCTCGGAGGCGGAGGCGCTGCCCCGGCTGGTTAGGACGATCAGCGGTCCGTCGTAGAGCACCGACGGGTCGGTATCGTCGGCTTCCTGCACGGTGCCATCCACCTCCTTAATCTGTACGACAGGGCCGGTCTTGATGAACAAGCCCGTAAGCTTGACAGCCTCCTCAAGAGAGCCGCCGCCGTTATGGCGCAGGTCCAGGATGACGCCTTCAACCTTTTCCTCTTTCAGCTTCTTGAGCAACCGCGCCACGTCCACCGTCGTGCTCTTAGGCTCCGGTTTGTCCTTCGTGTTCACCGCGTCAAAGGTGGCGTAGAAGGAAGGCAAATCAATCACGCCCAGGCGGAGCTTCCCGCCCTGACTGTCGGGCAGCTCGATGAGCTTGGCTTTGGCAGCCGATTCCTCCAGCGGAATCTCGTCGCGAATCATGCTCACGACGGTGCGATCCGAGCTGACGCCCCCGGCGGGAATAATCGTCAGGCGCACCTCTGTTCCCTTGGGACCGCGGATAAGCTGGACGGCCTTGTTGAGGCTCAAGTCCACGATATCCACTGCCGGCTGGTCCCCCTGTGCTACGGCGACCACCCGATCGTTTTCTTTGAGCTTCTTGCTCTTAATGGCAGGCCCGCCGGGGAGCAGCCGCCGGATGGTGCAATAGCCTTCGTCGGAGAGCGTCAGTTCCGCCCCGATGCCGAAGAGGCTCAGGTTCATCTGCATCGCGAAGCCCTCCAACTGGGCGCGCCCCAGGTAGTCTGAATGTGGGTCGTACACGTGGGCCAGGGCCGTCAGATAGAACTGCAAGACGTCTTCATTGTTCCAATCCGCGAAGAAGCGCAGGTTGCGGTGATAGCGGTGATCGAGGGTGGCTACAATTTCCTCCTCATCCGTTTTCTTTGGTGAAGCGGCGGCGGAGTGCGCAGGCGCGGTCGCCTCGGCTGGAGGCGTTTGGCCAGCCTGGCTGCGCACCTGCGCGGTCGCAGGCCCCGGGGCCGGCCACTGCGCATCGGCCTTGGGCGAATGTAGCGCGAGCTGGCGCCGCTCGTCTGGACCCGGCACTGCGGCTAGTTGGCCGTTCGTCTCCGTCAGGCGCGAGGCGCTGCTCGCTGCGTTAACAACGCGGGGCTCCACATTCGCATTCACCGCCACGGCTTCCTTCTTCTTCCGGGCGGCCACCTTGCCCAGCAGTTCCTGCAGGTACTCGAAACGCAGCCGTTCGCGCCAGAGCTTTTTCGCGGCGTCCAGGTTCTCGGGATATGGCTGCCCTTTCCGGCTGACCATGATGCGCTCGTTGCCGTTGAAGGTGAACTTCTCGTTCTTGAGCAACTCTTCCGCGTAAGCGGTGCGCTGAGAAAGGCGCTCGAAGAAACGGTTGAAGATTTCGCAGGCGGGCCGCACGTCGCCCACATGGCGCTCGCTGAGGGTCAGACGATTGAGATTGGTGCGGTAACGCTCGAATTCGGCGATATCGGCCTGCGTGAAGTGAATGTGCTGCGGGTCCAATGTTTCCAGATAGGTGTTGAAGAACTTGCTCGAGAGATCGGCATCGAAGGGCAGCTTCAGATAGTGATTCCTCTCCAACATTGCCGCGGTCAGGAACGCCACTCGCCCATCAATTGGGCCTGGGGTGATCGGGTGGAAGGAATTGGTGGAACTGCCCGAACTGGCCTCCTGCGATGGCGATAGGGCGGAGTCGCGGCTCGCCGGCTCGGCAGAGCGGAGCGGCAGGACCAAATAACCGCTCAGCAGGAGCAGCAGAACTCTGGCGGTAAGACGTTCAATCATGATTGCTTGCAGTGAATTAATGATAGCACAGGTTAGACGCAGCGCGGCAAGAACTGTTCAGGGCGGCGCAAATGCACCCTGACCCCGTTGGGGTCTGGCACTCCACGGCGTCAATCCAGAAAGAGTATTACAGCCGCGTGCCTGAGCGCCCGAAAGGTCCTTTCTTTGCCAGGCGGATCAAAGCGATCCAAGCTGCGAGTGCGCGATCGTGCTCAAGCGGGCTTGCGCGTGCTTGGATAGACTGGTGAACACCATTGAAACGTGGTAGCCGGCGTGTTTGTTGCCTGTGCAGGATATGACCACACCAGTGCAATGAACCGGGCCGCCTCCGGTTGGCGACTGCAGGGTCATTGTCATCTCCGTCCACGCCGCGAAAGGCGCCGCGCTCCGAAACTCGATCCCGTTCTTGTGGATGATGACGGAGTTGGGGGAAAGGGACAGACGCGTTTGCCTCGCCTCGACGGTGAGCTGTTGAAACGACCCAGAATGTTCAATCTTTCTCGCGCTCATATTGCATGGCTATAATAACACATGCCGACCAGTCGTCAAGTTCGGCTTATCCTCCAATTCATAGGTGGGAGTTTACCATTCAATTACGGCGGCCCCCCAGGTGAGACCGGCGCCGAAGACGATCAGCAGAATCAAATCCCCGCGCTGCACCCGTCCCGAGGAAACGGCCTCGTCCAGGGCGATGGCCACCGAGGCAGCCGAAGTGTTGCCGTATTTGTGCAGATTGACGAAGAGCTGTTCGGGCTTGGCCTTGAGGCGGTCGCAGACGGCATCAACAATCCGCCGGTTGGCCTGGTGCGGGATGATGCACTTGATGCGGGTGATATCAATCTCGCACCGGCGCAAGGCTTCCTCCGCTGCCGTTTGCATGGCCTGAATGGCGTTCTTGAAGGTCTCCCGGCCCTCCATGCGCAGGTAATGCTGTCGCGCGGCGACCGATTCGGTGCTCGCCGGGCAGCGGCTGCCCCCAGCGGCCATGAATAATAGATCGGCTTTGCGGCCATCAGCCCCCATGACGGCGGTAAGCAGGCCGTGCGCATTGGGCCGGTTCTGAAGCACCGCCGCGCCCGCCCCGTCGCCGAAAAGCACGCAGGTGTTGCGGTCTTTCCAATCTACAATCGAAGACAGCTTCTCCGCGCCGATAACCAGCACCGTGTCATAGGTGCGCGACATGATGAACTGCTGGGCAATTTCCAGCCCGTAGATGAAACCCGAACAGGCGGCTTCCAGGTCAAAAGCCGCGGCGCGATGGGCGCCAATCTTCCGCTGCACAAGGCAGGCGGTTGACGGAAATGGCATGTCCGGCGTGATCGTCGCCACGACAATCAAGTCGAGCTGCTCGGCAGTGATGTTCGCGTTTTTGAGTGCGCGCAAAGCCGCGTGGGTCGCGAGATCAGAGGTGAATTCGCCCTTTGCCGCCAACCTGCGTTCCTTGATGCCGGTGCGGGTGGTAATCCACTCGTCAGAGGTATCCACCAGCTTTTCCAGATCCGCGTTGGATAGCACCTTGGCCGGCACGTAAGAACCGACCCCGCTGATAGAGCAGGTGCGGCCTTGGAAGTTGTACTTGGCTCTGGGGTTTCTGAATCTGGGCGTTGGGGTAGGGCTCATGCGGTTCGCATCTGAGGCTTTTTCGGAGCGCGGACATTCCTGTCCGCCCGGCGTTGACCAGGTCTTGGCAGGGGATAAGCATGCCCGCGCACCAGTTCGGCCAGCTTGCTAACTCCAGAAGAATCTAGGATGCGCGTGCTCATGCCGGTGCAGGCGTCGGAACCAGCGGTTCGGCGGCGAGCAGGCGCTCATTGGCCTTCGCGATTTGTTCGGCGATGACCTGGTTGACGTGGTGGTGGATGGTTTCGGTGGCGACGCCGATGGCGTTGGCAATGGCGCGTTCGCGGGCGGACCCGTGCGCCTTCATCACCACGCCTTTAAAGCCGAGCAATGGCGCGCCGCCGGCGCCCTCGGGGTCCATGCGGCGTTTGATGGTGCGGAAGGCGTTGTGGGCCAGCAAAGCCCCTAGTTGACGGCGCGGGCTGGCGGCCAATTCCTGCCTCAGCATTGAGAACAGGGCCGTAGCCAGGCTCTCCACCGTCTTCAGTACCACGTTCCCGACGAATCCGTCGCACACGACCACATCCACGCGGCCTTGGAATAGATCGTGGCCCTCGACGTTGCCGATGAAGTTGAGATCGAGCTGCTTGCAAAGCCTGAAGGCTTCCAGAGTCAGTTCGTTGCCTTTGCTCTCCTCGGTCCCAACGCTGAGGATACCAACCCGCGGGTTTTCGTAGTGGAGCACCGCGCGCGCGTAGATGCCTCCCATGATGGCGTAGTGGGCCAAGTGGACGGGTTTGCACTCGATGTTGGCTCCCGCGTCCAGCAGGACGAATGCATGGTCTGGCGTGGGAATGACCGTGGCAATCCCCCCGCGGTCCACGCCAGGGATCCGCCCCAGCTTCAGCGTGGCGGCGGCGAAGATCCCCCCCGTGTTGCCCAGCGAAATCACCGCATCGGCGTTGCCGTCGTGGACCAGCTCCACGGCGCGCGCAATCGAACAGTCCTTCTTCTTTCGCAGGGCTGCCGCGGGCTTATCTGTCATGGTCAGCACTTCACTGGCATGGACGACCCGCACCCGGTGGTCCCGGAAACCCCGTCGGGGCAGCGCAGCGTGGATTTCCGTCCGGTTGCCGACCAGGTAGAGCGCCGTGATTCGCCGGTCAGCCTGGAGCGCTCGGTTAGCGCCTTCGATGACGACCCCGCACCCGTGGTCGCCCCCCATGACATCCACTGCGATTCGCATAAAGGAACCGGCCCCGATAGGCTTCGGGGACGCCCGCGCGACGCCTAGGCCCCGGCGGTGACGGTGATAACCTGACGACCTTTGTAATAACCGCAGGCTGGACAGACGCGGTGCGGCACATACGGCGCCGCACACTGCGGACAAGTGCTAAGCTGCGGCAACGTCAGCACGCTGTTATACGCGCGGCGCATCCGCTGGCGGCTTCTAGATGGCTTTCTCTTCGGGACACCCATAAATCAATCAGTATCAGAGTTTCAGTTTGTTTAGCTCGGCCCAGGCTGGCGATCCGACTTCGGTCGTGCCGCCGCCGCCGGATTTCTTTGCTTTCCCGGCGGTCATCCTGGGCAATCCGCGGCACTGCGGCTCGCATAACGGATGCCGCGGAAACTCGAGCAGAATATCTTCCCTCACAAACGGCGTCAAGTCCACGCAATCACTCACTATCGGGGCCTTTTCCTCACCCTCCAGGGGCACGTGGCAGGCCCAGTTCTTGAGGTCCAAGCGGTATTGAAAAGGCTTGAGGCAGCGGACGCACTCGCAATCCAGGGCCAGGCGCAAACGGCCTTGCAGCAGCAGCCCGCCTTCCATCGCCTGCACCTCCAGCTCGAATTGGAGCGCCTGCTTGACCTGGATGACTTCGTCGCGCGAGTCCACGTCCAGCTCCTCGACCGACAACTCGCCCTGTAAACGGGCGTTGTGCGCCTGCAAATGGCGCAGGTTTACGAGCAAAGGCATAAGCTTCTCCTCTAAGCCGGCGGGTGGCTGAATCTGGCCGCCAGGGCCGTCCGCACGTGCGCCGGCACAAACGCGCTGACATCGCCTCCCAGTTGCGCCATTTCCTTCACGATCCGCGAACTCAGGAACGTATATGTGTCCTTCGGCATCATAAAGATCGTCTCCACCCGCTCATTCATTTTACGATTCATCAGGGCGAGCTGGAATTCAAACTCGAAGTCCGATACGGCCCGCAAGCCGCGCACGATTGCCTGCGCCCCGCGCTGCTCCACGTAGTTCACCAGCAGCCCCTGGAAGGAGTCCGCCTCTACGTTTGGCAGGTTCCGCACCGACCGGGCCACCATCTGCACCCGCTCCTCCATCGTGAACAGCGGATGCTTGGGATCGCTGCGTGCCACGGCCACGATTACCCGGTCGAACAGCTTGGCTGCCCGGTGCAGCACATCCAAGTGCCCGTTGGTGATGGGATCAAAACTGCCCGGATAGATGGCCGTACGCATGGGGGACAATCTAGCACCCCCTCGCCGGAAATGAAGCGGGAATTGCGCCCCCGGGCCGAACCCGGCACGCCCAACCTAAACCTCCTTGTGCTGTGAACAGAATTAATCTTCAACGGCCAAAGCACTGGCGTTATAACCGTCTCCAGTCAGGACTATCTTCAATCGGCGAGGATGATCGGCGAAACTGCATGCGGGGCGCGCCGCTATGGCCAGGAACTGGAAAGAGATGAACACATCATTGATCTTCGCCGGGAGGCATCGTGTCGTGGTTAAGCGGCAGGGGCTTCAGCCAGCAATTTCTTCACCACCTGCTCCACGTAGTTGGGCTTCAGGCCGATGATGCGCACAGTCCCTTTGCGGTAAACAATCGCATAGGTGGGATAATAATGCACCTGCCAGGCCTTCTCGGATGCGAGCTGCGGGTCGCGGGCGGTTGGGTATTCGATTCCTCGGTCCTTTGCCGTTAGCATGGCGGCGAAGACCAGTCAAGATACACGTGCATGCCTATCCGGTTGCGTGCCAAAAGCCGAAAATCTGGAAGCCAGCCCCGCAGTAAACAAAGGGGGAAAGCCTATCCGGATTCCCTGGTTGGCACGCAACCGGATAGGCATGCTTTCTCGGGAGCATACCTACGTAACAAATCCAGGTTTGTTCCGTAGGTGTGCTCCCGCGCGGCAAGGCTGTCTCCCGGCATGTCTTACGTCTGCCTGGGGGTGCCCAAGAGCTGTTACGATGTATCGGGCGCGTATCCGGCGTGTGTCCGCCGAGGCTACGGTGTGATTCGCCCGCGACCTGCGGCAGAGCCCGGGGACATTGGTGTCAATTGAAATCGTTTCGCACCCCCCTCCCCCACGTGCACTGTCTCAAAAGAGGGGATCAGCAGGGCAATCCTTGTGGCACCGAATATGCGGTGCATCAGGGGACATGAAACCGCTTTCATCCCTCATGGTGCTTGGGACCCTCCTCCTCACCTCCTGTGCCACCCAACACCAAATCGCGAGTTCAGAACCTAAGTTTTTCGAGTCAACGCACGCCGACATTATTGTTCGCTACTACTCTGATAACATAAGCCGGATAATGAAACCCTTGCAGATGGAAGGACCGTTCCTGACGAGCTTCGACAAAGGGGCGGTCCTTGATCTGGCCAAACAGCAGGCGGGCAGGGACTTGGCCGTGGTCGTGCTGCTGCAGTTTAATGCGTCAGACCGCGTGAAACAGAGCTGGCTAACCCCTCTCGCTGGAATGGGATATAAACGCGTGGTCTTCCTGAGGGCCGAGAACGGCAGGAAACTGGACGGGCTGAGTATTCTGGAGAATCCGACGGAAGTCACCGAAAAGCCGAAGGCTCTATCTGAGCAATCGGACGCCGCTGGCGGCTAAAGCGTGGGGTGCTCAACGGCGCCGCAGGGCTGAACCCGGTGTCTGATCTTTGGACACAGTGTAGGAGCATGAGGCAGTAGTTGTCCCAAGACTCTTCTGCGGTGCAGCTCCGCTGGCCCGCTCTTCAGTGCTGCGGCTTCATGCCGCGCAGGTAATGGTCAAACCAGTCCGCCAGGACTTCCATGTCTTTGTCCATGCCCACCCAACCATGCACCTTTCCCTCACGCGTGATCAGCTTCACGGGCGACCCCACCTCTTCGCAGCGCTTCACGAAAGAGCGGGATTGGTAAATCGGCACCAGCTTGTCGGCGTCTCCGTGGATGATCAGGATGGGCGGCATATTCGAGTGGATGAAATAGATGGGGGAGGTTTCCCGGCCCAGCTTCTGCCGTCCCTCGGCAGTGTCGGCGAGCGGGCCGAACGCCGGCTTGAAGGCCGCCAATACCCCGACCCCGACGGCGTCCTCGCCGGGTTGGCCGTAATTAAGGAAGTCCGTGGGCGGGAAGAAGCAGGCCACGCATTGCACCGCGCTGCTCTCGCGGTCCACGGGGTCCTTGGCATCGGCGTTTCCTGCGCCGCCCTGCGTAGCCATCGTCAGCGATAGATGCCCGCCCGCGCTACCGCCCGTCAGGCCGAGGCGATTAGGGTCCACGCCGTATTTGGGGGCGTTGTGCCGGATGAATCTGACCGCGCGGTGGATGTCCGGCTCAATCTCCGTGACAATATACTTCGGCTGAGAGCCGTGGACGACAGCAAACACAGTGTAGCCGTGCGCCAGCAGCGGGCGAAAGACATCCGGGTTGATCGCTTCGTGCGCCGAGAACCAGCCGCCGCTGACTAGCGCAATGATGCCCAGCCCGTTTGGTTTGGGCGGCTGGAAGATGTCGAAGGTGAGGGCGGTGCCGAACTTGCGGCCGTAGATCACATCTTCAGTGCGCTTGTAGTTGGCGTTGGTTTGGGCCCAGGCGCAGGAGAGGGCCAGTACGAGACCGGCACAGAGCGCATTCTTTATGGCACGCATGGAGGCGAATCTATCGGCCCGGCCCGCCGGCGGCAAGCCGGCGGGGGCGGACTCCTCTGCCCCGAAAGCGCCGGATGCCGCCATCGCCGGCCGGCTGCTTTGGACTTCGGCTTTCGGCCTTCGGCCCTCGGATTTCGGATTTAGCCGCCCTCCGGCGTCGGCTCAGGGCTTCAGAACACTCGCCCCGGCAGACGGACGGGATACGAAGAGGGAAGGCTTGATCTTCGTGCGCTGCTCGTATTCGACAGCCACTCGCTCGGAGATGGCGGGAACTTTGTCGGTGCGGACGAGGGCCACGGCGCAGCCGCCGAAACCGCCGCCGGTCATCCGGCAGCCGCTCACTCCGCCTTTCGGGCCAATCCCCTGCGCTATTTCCACCACGGCGTCCAGTTCCGGGCAGCTCACTTCGTAATCATCCCTCAGGGAAGCGTGGCTGGCATACATAAGCTGGCCGACCGTCGGCCAATTCGAGGCGCGCACGCCTTCGGCGGCGTGCACCGTCCGCTCGATCTCGCTGATGACGTGACGGGCGCGGCGGTAGGCCGTGGCGTCCATGCTGCCGTGGGCCTGTTCCAGCTTTTCCGCAGAGGCATCGCGCAAGGAAGGCACACCGAGCGCTTTGGCAGCCTGCTCGCACTGGGCGCGGCGCTTGGCATATTCGCCGCCGGTCAGCTCGTGCTTCACGTTGGTGTTAATGATGAGGAGGGCCATAGAAGCATCCGTCATCGGCACCAATTCCGTTTTCCGCGAGCGGCAATCCAGGAGCAGCAGGTGGTTCTCCTTGCCCATGACCGAGATAAACTGATCCATGATGCCGCAAGGCATGCCGGCGTAGTCGTGCTCGGCCTTCTGGCAGAGGAGGGCCTTTTCGACCGGGGCCAGCTTCTGCCCCGTGATGCACTCAAGGAGCGTCGCGGTGGCGACTTCCAGCGCGGCACTGCTGGAAAGCCCGCCCCCCAGCGGAACCGTGGAATGAATCAGGGTGTCAAAGGCGCTTAGCGTCGCCCCGCGCGCCAGGAACCCGGCGATCACACCCACCGGGTAGTTCGACCAGGCCCCCTTGGGAGCCGGCTTCACGGGCCGAGTCAGATCAAGACCGAACGCGCCGTTTCCAGCAGTCGAGCGCAGTTGGATTTGCGTTGCCCCGTTGCGCGAGGGAGCGGCGGCAACGACGGTGTAACGGTCAATGGCCATCGGCAGGACGAAACCGTCGTTGTAATCCGTATGCTCACCGATGACGTTCACGCGGCCGGGCGCAGCGGCCATCCACTTGGGCGGACGGCCATAGATGCGATTGAACTGCTCTGCGGTTTGCTTGCCAAGCTCGCTCAGGTTCATACGGCAGTGGAGAACTTATAGGTCGTGGTCTGTCGGTAGGTTTGGCCCGGACGCAATATCACCGACGGGAACTTCGGCTGGTTGACCGAGTCGGGAAAATGCTGCGCCTCCAGGCAGAGCGCGGCGTGCTGCTGATAAACGATGCCGCGCTTGCCAGTAAGGGAGCCGTCAAAGTAGTTGGAGGTGTAAAGCTGGACCCCCGGCTCGGTAGTGTAGGCTTCCATGACCCGCCCGCTTTTGGGCTCATACACACGCGCCGCGGGCACGGCGAGGTCTTCCCCGCGCTTGTTCAGCACGAAGTTGTGGTCATAGCCGACGGGCCGATCGGTTATCTGCGAGAAGCGCGCTCCGACCGGCAGGGACCGCGTGAAATCCATGGGCGTGCCTTTGACCGCTTTGATCTCCCCCGTCGGAATCCGCGTGCTATCCGGCGGGGTGAAGTAGTCGGCGGCGATCATCAGCTCATGGCCGAGCACGTCGCCTTCCCCGGCGAGGTTGAAGTAGGAGTGATTGGTGAGGTTGACCGGCGTTGCCTTGTTGGTCGTGGCGCCGTAGTCAATGCGCAGCTCGTTGGCATCCGTGAGGCTCATGGTCACCACGACCGCCAGCGTGCCGGGATAGCCTTCCTCGCCGTCGGGGCTGGTGTAGGTGAACTTCACCGCCGCGCCGGCCTGCGGCTCGGCCTTCCACAACACCTTGTCGAAGCCCTTAAGCCCGCCATGCAGGTGGTTCGGGCCGTTGTTCAGGGCCAGCGTGTAAGTCTTTCCGTCCAGCGTGAACTGCCCTTTGGCAATGCGGTTGGCAAAGCGCCCGACCGTGGAACCAAAATAGGGATGCTTCCGCAGGTACTGCGGAAGGTTGTCAAAGCCCAGCACGACGTCCCCGGACTTACCGTGCCGGTCGGGTACGTGCAGCTCCGTGATGATGGCGCCGTAGTTGGTTACCTTAGCAACAAGACCGCTGGCGTTCTCCAGGGTGTAAAGGTCCACCGCTGCGCCGTTGGGGAGTTCGCCGAAGCTGGATTTGCGGATGCTTGCTGACATCTGCCTTACCTCTTGTCTGAGTCCGCCGGCTCGGCGGGCTGGCGGCTCGCCCGCCAGGCCATCGCCAGCATGGCTGCGCCGAAGACAAACAGGACTACGCCCCAGCGCAGGTTGACGTTGATGCCCAGCGAGCACCGATAGACTTCTGTGTCAGAGACGGTCGCCAGCCCGTAGATGACCAGCATCGCGCCTACCAGGGAGAACATGAGGCCGATTGGCCAGCGAATATCGAGTCCCATAATTGTGTTCCTTTCGGTTTACCAGAAGATGTAGTTGAGGATGACGCAGCAGGCGAGCAGGACAATCCCCAGCACCGCTGGCCGCAAATACCAGGCCTGCTCGTGGTCTTTGATCTTGGGCGTCAGCGAATAGACCAGGCCCTTGAGCTCCTCGTCGGTCTTAGTGCGCCGCGTCGCCAGCGAGATGCCCAGCGTCAGGCCGAAGCAGACAATGAAGGCGAAGCTGGCCAGCCAGAAGTTCTGGGCCATGGTGGATGGGAAAGTGTGGAAGTTCACGCCCAGCCAGCCGCCCTTGCCCTCGGCCATCGTAAGCCCATGAAACAGGGCAGAGGTGCCTATGCCCGAGAATAGTCCGAGGAACGCCCCTGTGCCGGTGCAGCGCTTCCAGAACATGCCGAGCAGGAAGGTCGCGAACAACGGCGCGTTCACGAACCCGAACACCAACTGGATGATGTCCATGGCGTTGTTATACATGCGGGCGAAGTAGGCGCAGGCAATGCTCAAGAGAATGCCAACCACCGTGATCGCCTGGCCCATCCAGAAGTAGTGCTGGTCGCTCTTGTTGCGGACCATGTAGGCCTGGTAAAGGTCGTAGGTCCACACCGTGTTGAAGGCCGTGACGTTGCCGGCCATGCCCGACATGAATGAGGCGAGCAGCGCCGTAAGGGCCAGGCCGAGCAGGCCGGTCGGGCAATACTTCCTCACCAGCGAGAGGATGACTCCGTCGTAATCGTAGTCGGTGATGGTGTTGGTGAACGCCGCCAGGAACTGTTCTTCACACGCCTTCTCCTCCTTGGTTTGATTGAGGTCTATGGGCTTACCCTCGAAGTCCTTGACCACTGCCGCGAGTTTGGCCCGATCGAAGTTCATGAGCTTCTTGGGCTTGCCTGTCTGCGGATCAACCCCGTTCTGAGCAGCGCTGACCTGCTGGACAATGCCATCCAAGGCGGCCTCAAGGTCGCCGGCCTTAGGGGCTGCCTTGACGGCGGCGGCGGCGGCGCTGATGGCCTTGGCCTCAAGCGGTGGCGCCGGAATGCGGTAGTTCTTGCTGGGAATGGAAGTCAGGGCAACGGCGATCATGCCCGGCACGATGACCAGGGCGGGGAAGAACATTTTAGGCACCGCGGCGATGAGGGGGGTTCGGCGGGCGGCGCCCATGCCCCTGGCGGCCATGGCGCGCTGCACCACGAGGAAATTGGTGCACCAGTACCCGAACGAAAGGACAAAGCCCAAGCCGAAGACCATCGCGAACCAGTCCACACCCATGGGGTTGTGGCTCGATCCGGCGAGCAAGGGCTTCCAGGCGCTGGTCCAGGCGTCGGGGCCATAGGTCGTGCCGGCCTCTTTAAGGTGCAGCGCCGCGGGATTCTGCGCAACGCCGTGCAGCGCGTTGTTCATCGCATCCCATCCTCCCACGTCCTTCAGGCCCAGATAGACGACCGGCGCGAAGCCCAGGACGATCATGAAGAACTGCAGCACCTCCGTGTAGATGGCCGAGGTGAGCCCGCCCTTTAAGACGTAGATCAACACCACAGCGGAGCAGATCCACAGGGCGAGGTGGTAGTTCCAACCCAGGAGCTGATTGAGCAGCTTGGCCAGGGCGTTCATGGAGATGCCCGAGGCGAAGACCGTCATCACCGCGAACGCTATGGCGTTAAGCGCCCGCACGCGCTCGTCAAAGCGCATCTTCAAATACTCCGGCACCGAACGGGCCTTGGAGCCGTAGTAGAAGGGCATCATGAACACGGCCAGGAACACCATCGCCGGAATGGCGCCGACCCAATAGAAGTGGCAGGTGGCAATGCCGTATTTGGCGCCGCTGGCGGCCATGCCCACCAGTTCCAGGGCTCCCAGGTTCGCCGAGATGAACGCCAGCCCGGTGACCCAGGCCGGAATCGAGCGCCCGGACGTGAGAAAGTCCGAGGAGCTCTTCATGTAGCGCCTCAGGGCAAACCCAATGCCCACGACAAAAGCGACATAGATAAGCAGAACCGCATAATCCAGTATGCCGAGCTGAATGTGCATGATGATCGTTGTTGTTTGTTTCGCTGCGGTCCGCGGCCGGTTCCTGGGGCCCCACGAACCTTCAACTGCTCAATGGCTTCGAGCATACCGGTACGCGCTGGAATGCCAATGCAATTTTCTGCCAGCGCTGCCTGGCACCGCTTACAACTATCAGACCCACCTGAGCCAAAGCGTCGTAGCGCCGGTTTGTAGTCGGCGGGCGCGCTATGGAGTCTGGCCGCCCGTCCCGTTTCCAGTGCCCGCCGAGTGGAGGTCGGGGAGGGGCAGTCTGCGCGCCGACGCTCGGGGGCAGACCAATCCAGCCCTGCCGCTCCCGATCCTGTGCCGGTCCTCGCCGGAGTCTCACCGTAGTCTCTCCGTATGCACACCGTAGATAACAATGTTATCTACGGTGTGCATACGGAGAGACTACGGTGAGACTAGGGAGCGGATCGGGTGCGGTGGAGGCGGGAAGCGGTTGGGAAGCTGGTTGGGGATAGGAAGTTGCGCGCCTGACGCGGGGGTGGATCCGGGGGGCCCATATCGGGTCCTAGGCACTTAGGCTGGGGAATGCCCCCCAAGGGCAGGAACTGAGTCATCTGTGCAAGCAAGTGTCGCTGAGGGGCTTACGCCAGCTCCCGGCACCATTCGGATACGTCAGTTTGCTGATGCGCACGGTATAAGCCGGCAAGATGCCGGCGCTCCGAGTCGGACCTGCTGAGCCGACTTGGTCCCTATCCCTGCTGTGGTGGAGTGCGCGCGTTGCGCGGCTATCTTCGCGCCGGGGTAGTCCGGTGACGCGCTTCGGGTGACTTTGCCTTGCCCGGCTCGCGGGGCCCTTCGGCACCGCAAGCGATGGCCTGCACGACGGCAATGAGGCAAACAGTGAAGAGAGGCAGGCAACAGACGTAGGATGCTGCCAGAATGAGCCTGCGGCGGTTGATGGAATCGGGCGTCCAGATGGCATCGGTTTTGCCGGCGAAGTCCATGATGAGGTCTTCGTTGGAAATGCCCGCATTCCTCTGCGCATAGGCCTGGCCGGCGGGAGTGAGGACCGAGCCCACCACCACCTTCTGGCCGGCGTAATTCGCCGTCCAGGCCAGGGTCAATTGCTGATAGCGGAAGAACACCGCGACGGCCACGGCCAGGAAGAGCAACGCTGCGCCGGACCACCCAAGTGCCTGGCGTGGCTGATGCCAGCGTCGCGACGCGAAGAAAACCAGCCCGAGCACCACGGCAATGATAAACTGCCCCAGGCGGAGCCAGAGCTTATCGTCGCTCGCCAGTATTCCAACGGGCGGTGGCAGAAGGAAGCCGCCGAGGATGCCGCCCAGCCAAAGCGCTCCCTGGGCCAGCACCATCCAGCCCTTTCGGACCTGCCGAACCCACTGTTGATCGCTGAAGCGCGCCGCCATGAGCCTTGGGATCGGCTAATCTGCCGGAACCTCGATGTCCACCTCCAGCCGAGTCTCACCATGCCCACCGATGGTCAGCGTCTCGGGCTTGCCCGTGAAGCTCCCTTTCCGCGCCCACAGAGCGTATCGTCCCGGGTTGAGTATCTTCTCGTCTGTAGGACTGCTCTCGCGAGCGAACCGGTCGTGGGCGCTCTTCATGTCGAGCAGGCCCCGGGGCGCGAAATGGACCTCGAACCCGGCGACTTCCTTGCCGTCGGCCTTGGTGTGGACCTTCACCTTGATCTCCTTGCCCAAGCCATCGCTCGAATTGCGGCAGTTATCGGCCTTGATCTGCACGTCGAGGGCGATCTCACGCAAGGCTTCCAGACTCGACGGGATGTCCTTCTCCTTCTTCAATTTGCGCAGCGCGCGAAGGTCGCCGTGCAGGGCGGCCAGGTAATCATCGTGCAGGGCGTATTGGGTGGACGCGGGGTGGGTGTTGAACCACGCCGTCCACTTCGCCCCCAGAAAGGCGGCATTGGTTTGAATCTGGGTCAGGAGCAAGGCTGAGTCGGCGTTGGCGGCACCAAGCGACCCCATCAAGTCTTGCGTCGTCGTCTTGAAGGCACGCCAGGTTGCCCGGTAGTCCGTTTCAACCTGGGCCTGCCGGGTGGAAGCGTCGTCAAAGGAATCGTAGCCTGGGCGCAACCCGCCGCGCGGCGCGGCCATGCCCGTCGAAAGGCCAATCCATACCCACAGCGCCAACGAGTTGGTCAGCCGACCCGGTGAGCCAACATCCCGCGGCCGAACAGGCGGATGGGCAGTGTCATGGCCCCACAAAGAGCACGGCTTTGACGGCATGAGACGCGTTCGAGGGAACATGGCGGCAATATCCTGCCAGCCAGGCCTAAGTCAAACGGCCGGGCCGTGGACGAAGTCCTTATGGACTGCGGCGGCAAGCGAAGCGCGACGCCGCAGTCCACATCGGTGGTCACGCGATATGCCCCTGACTTTGTCAATGGCCCTGCGCATGGAGTGATGCGCCCGAATTTCCCGTTTCCCCATACTTATATTGGAGTATGTTCGGCGCATGGAATTGCTGCCATTCACCAATTTGCCCCCACATAAAGCCCGGACCTCTGTGCCGCCCGCGATCAACCTGGGCGATTGGGCTCAGATTGCGCCCCTTTACGATCAACTGGAAGCCCGCGCGTCGGCCTGGGCCAGCCCGGCGGACCTGGAGCGGTGGCTGTTGGATTGGAGCGAGCTGAGCGCCGCGCTGGATGAGGAGTCGTCCAAGCGCTACATCGCCATGACTTGCCACACCGACAACGCCGAGGCGGAGAGCGCCTACCTGCACTTCGTCGAGAAGGTCGAGCCGGAGATCAAGCCGCGGCAGTTCAAGCTGGCGCAGATCTACGTAGGGCATCCGTTGCGGGAGAAGCTGCCGCGCGAACGCTACCTGGTGTTCGACCGTGACACCAAGCTCCAGGTGGAATTGTTTCGGCAGGAGAATGTGCCGCTGGAGACTGAGGAGACGCGGCTCAACCAGGAGTATCAAAAGCTGAGCGGTTCGCTGACCGTGCAGTTCCGCGGGGAGGAGAAGACACTGGTCCAGATGGGCCGCTACCTGGAAGAGCCGGACCGCCCGCTGCGGCAGGAGAGCTGGGAGTTGGTGGCCAAACGGCGCTTGCAGGAAGCGGAGCAGTTCGAGCACATCTTCGACCGGCTGCTCGAGCTGCGGGGCCGGATTGCCCACAACGCCGGCTTCAGCAACTACCGCGACTTCGCGTTCCGCAAGCTGGGGCGCTTTGACTACACCCCCGAGGACTGCGTGCAGTTCCACAGCGCGGTAGAGGCGGAGTTCATGCCGGTGGTGCGTGAATTGCAGGCGCAGCGCCGCGGGCAGCTCGGGGTGGACAGCCTGAGGCCTTGGGACCTTGCCGTGGACCCGCGTGGGCGCCCGCCGCTACGCCCGTTCAAGGACGTAGAGCAGATGGTGACGAGGACCCAGGAAGTGTTCGACGATCTGGACGGCAACCTCGCGGACGGCTACCGGCGCATGCACCGGCTGCGCTTGCTGGACCTGGCCAACCGCAAGGGCAAGGCGCCCGGCGGATACCAGGCCACACTGGCGGAGGCGCGGCTGCCCTTCATCTTCATAAACGCGGTGGGCTTGCAGCGCGACGTTGAAACCATGCTGCACGAGTCGGGGCACGCGTTCCATGCCCTCGCGACGCGCGGCGAGGACCTATACGCTTATCGCAGCGCCCCCATCGAATTCTGCGAGGTCGCCTCGATGAGCATGGAGCTGCTGGGCAACGAATTCCTCAATCACTTCTACGCCGCGCCAGAGGCCAACCGCGCGCGCCGCACGCACCTGGAAGGCATCATGAACATCTTCCCCTGGATTGCGACCGTGGATGCCTTCCAGCATTGGATCTACACGCACCCGGGCCACACCCGCGCGGAGCGAACGGCGGCCTGGCTGGAGCTGATGGCGCGGTTCGGAGGCGACGTGGACTGGCAAGACTATGAAACGGCGCGGGCCAATCTCTGGCATCGCCAGTTGCACATCTTCATCCACCCCTTCTACTACATCGAGTACGGCATCGCCCAACTCGGCGCCTTGCAGGTCTGGGCCAACTCACGCCGAAACAAGGCCGCGGCATTGCGCGATTACCAGCGCGCGCTGGCGCTCGGCGGCTCGCGTCCCCTGCCAGAGCTATTTGCGGCTGCCGGGTGCAAATTCTCATTCAGCCGCGCCATCATGGCGCCGCTTGTGAGGCTGGTGCGGGAGGAGTTGGGAAAGCTGGAGCGAGCCGAGCGGTGATGGGTGAAACGTGAAGCGTGAAACGTGACGCGGCCGGCATACGCACGTAGCGCAGATTTGCAATCTGCGCTCCGGCAACGGCTCGTAATTGCATCTTGCGCATGAAGGTTTTCGTCACAGGTGGCACCGGCTTCGTCGGCCAGGAGGTTGTCCGGCAGCTTCATGAAGCCGGGCAAGCGATCCGGCTGCTCACCCGGAACCCCAAGGCAGAATCAGCCCAGGCGGTCGCGTCGCGCTATGGGGCTGAGGTCCACGCGGGCAACATCCTGGACGCGGCTTCGCTGGGGGGAGCACTGGATGGCGTGGCGGCTGTGGTCCACCTGACAGGCATTATCACGGAGGTCGGGGCCAGCACATTCGAGCATGTCCACATAGAGGGGACGCGTAATGTCCTGGCGGCGGCCAAGCAGGCAGGCGTCCGGCGATGGGTCCACATGAGCGCCCTCGGCACGCGGCCCAATGCCGCTTCGCGTTATCATCAGTCCAAGTGGGAGGCGGAGGAGATTGTGCGCCGGAGCGACATGGAGTTCACCATTTTCCGGCCCTCGCTTATCTACGGGCCGGGCGATGAGTTCGTGCGGCTCTTCGCCCGGATTATCCGGCTCTCGCCGGTCGTGCCGGTCATGGGCAGCCCGAGTGCCAGGTTCCAACCGGTCCCCGTCGAAGCCGTGGCCGCGGCTTTTGCCGGCGCGCTCGGCGAACCCAGATCCATTGGCCAGACCTATGACTTGTGCGGTCCGGACGCCATGACGCTCCCGGAGATACTCGATCACATCCAGGCTGTGCTCCATCGGAAACGGTGGAAGCTCCAGGTGCCGCTCGGGCTCGCGCGCTGCCAGGCGGCATTTCTGGAGTTCGTTTGCGCGCGCTTGCTTGGGAAAGCTCCCCCGCTCAACCGCGATCAGCTCACCATGCTCCAGGAAGACAACGTCGGAAACCCGCAGCCGGCGAACGAGCTCTTCGGCTTAAGGCCGCCTAAGTTTCAGGAGGGGATCGCAAAATACCTGGGGCGAGGCCGGTAAAACGCCAGGCGTGAAACGTGAAGCAGCGGGCGGACGGGATGGAGAACCGTTGTCCGGCCTGAGTGTGGCGAACTTGCGGGGGGCGCGGTTCAGGTTGAAGGAGGGGCCGAGTGGCTGCCTTGGACTTGCCAACGGCGGTCCATGGCGTTGCTGACCCCAGCCAGGAGCATTCGCATGTCGAAATCGGCCGACTTGGATAGCAGGCTGAAGGCCCCTTGGTTGATTGCCTCAGCCGCGGCGGACATCCCCTCGCTGTCCTTGAGCGCGCCGGTCAGAACGATGACTTGCGTTCCCGGCCATCGCTCCTTAATAGCCGGCAGGAGGCCCAGTCCGTTGGCGTCGGGCAGTTTCATATCCAAGAGCACGACGTCCGGTTGCTCACGATCCAGAGCCGCATGCAGCGCCGCCCCGCTGTCGGCTTCGGCGACATGGTAGTCGTCCTCCAGAATAGTCCTGAGCAGCTCTCGCATCCCCTCGTGATCATCAACAATGAGCACTTTGCCCCTGAGGGACCGCCCCGAATGATCTGCCCGCGCCGAGGCCATTACACGTCAATACCGTAGGATTTGATCTTGTTGTAAAGTGTCTGGCGCCCGATGCCCAGGCGTTTGGCAGTCTCCAGCTTGTTGCCGCCGGTGTCCTTAAGCATCTGGATAATCGCGTTGCGCTCTACGCCCTCCAGCAAGGTGAAGTTGGTGTCCGGCGCCTCCTCTCCGGGCATCTTGGCCTTGCTGATGGACAAATCGTTGGCCCCCACTTGGTCGCCTTCGGACAGCAGCACGGCGCGCTGCACTTCGTTCTGCAACTGGCGCACATTGCCGGGCCAATCGAACCCGGTCAGCCGTTCGGCCGCCTCGGTCGTGAAGCCCTTGATGACGCGGTTGGCTTGCGCGGCGAACCGCTTCAGGAACGCATTGGCCAGCGGCATGATGTCCTCGCGCCGCTCGCGCAAGGGGGGGAGATGCACTGAAATGGCGCTGATGCGGTAGAACAAATCCTCGCGCAGCTTGCCGTCCCGAATGGCCTCGTCCGTCCTCCGGTTCGTGGCAGCCACCAGGCGGCAGTTGGTCTTGTAGCTGGTCTTGCCCCCGACCGGACGGACCTCCTGATCCTGCAAGACGCGCAGTAGCTTGCTCTGGGTGTCCACCGGCATCTCGGAGATCTCGTCCAGCAACAGCGTGCCGCCTTCGGCCTGGCGGAACAACCCCTCGCGGTCGGTATGCGCGCCCGTGAAGGCGCCCTTTACCGAGCCAAACAGTTCACTCTCGATCAGTTCACGCGGCAGGGCGGCGCAATTGATCTTGATGATCCTGCCCTTGCTGCGCGGGCTGAAAGCGTGGAGAAGATCGGCGATGACTTCCTTCCCGGTGCCGCTTTCACCGGTGATGAGCACCGCCACGTCGCTCGTCGCGATGCGCTCGATGGTGCGAACGACCTCGCGCATGGCGCCGCTCTGGAAGATGGGAGAAGTGGTCCCACTCATGGTTTCGAGGGCGCGTCGCAACAGGCTCGTTTCTTCGTTCTGGTTGCGGCGCTCCATGGCATTGGCGACATCCGCCAGGAACTTCGGGCCGTCGAACCGTTCGCCCGACCGGCGGATAAAGTTGAACGCGCCCCGTTTGGTGGCTTCGACCGCCCATGCCACAGCTTCGGCGTCGTCCTTGGGCGCCCCAGTCAAGACGATGACCTCGGTGTCCGGCCAGCGCTTCTTGATGGTCGGCAGCAGTTCGAGGCCGTCGGCGTCGCCCAGCTTCACATCCAGGAGCAGGACGTCCGGCTGCGGGTCAGTAAAAGCCCGTTGCAGGGCGGCGCCGCTCTCGGCCTCGGAGACCTGGTAATCGCCCGAGAGCCAGCCGCTGAGCACCTCACGGTACTTCTCTTCGTCATCAACAATTAGAATCTTACCCTTCATAGTTTCCTTTCGCTGTGCAGGATACACGCCTGCGTGAAGGCAGTAAATATGGCCCGATGCTCCGGGTAACGGTCCGCCAGCCGCTCCGGGTGAAACTGGACGCTCAGCAGGAACGGCAACATACGGGCCTGGCTCGGCTTTAACTGCATACTCTCTACGACCCCGTCATCACTTCGCGCAATGACTTGCAGGGGCGGGGCCACTCGCCCGACTGCCTGATGGTGCGTGCTGTTCACGCCCAAAGACTTACTGCCCGTTATCTTGGCGAGTATGCCCGATTCTGTCAACCGCACTTCATGCACGACTTCGCTGCGCCTGTCCATGCGCCGGTGGTTGAGCGCCTTGGGCAACTGGGTCCGAACGTCCACAACCAGAGTGCCCCCCAACGCCACGTTCAGCATCTGGTGACCCCGGCACACCCCCAGCAAGGGCTTGCGCTGCCGGAAGGCCTCATCAATCAGCAGCAGTTCGCGCAAATCGCGCTCCCCGCCATCGGGCGTCACGGTGACTGTCTTGCGCAGGCGAGCCGGCAACCCGTTGGCGTAGAGGCGCGGGTCCACATCTTCGCCGCCGGTCAGCAGAACGCCGTCGCAGCGGCGGACGCACTCCGCGATCAGTTCCCGCGACACCGTGGCCGGCAAGGCCCAGGGAATCGCCCCGGCCCCCATGAGCACTCGTTGATACGTCTCGGACAGGCTAATAGATAAGTCGCCAAACTCGTCCCCCTTCTTCTCGATGTTCGGCGAAACCAGTATTAGCGGCGGCTTGGTCATGTAATGCGATACTAGGAAGGCTGCGGGTCATTGTCAGGGATAAACTGGATCGGGCACCGAAGCAGGGCCGTTGACAAAGCTGCGCGGGCATCCCTGCGGCTCCAACTCCAAAGGCTGCTCGGAATCGGGAATGGGTTTCCGGCCGCGCTGCGAATTGGCTGTCGTCTGCCCGTGGCAGCAGAGTCTTCAAGCGCTGGTGCCGAGCTGGAGGCGCGGGTCAGTGTTCAGCATTGCGCTCAGGTTAGGCCACTCCTGCTCGTTCATCTCGTTGAAGGCGTGGAGATAAACCGCCACGGGCTCCGGCGGGTATTTGACGAGCAAGGCGTCCACGGCGGCGCGGAGCTTGGCGTCGTCCATCGTCGGGGGAATCTGTTCGACGACGCCTTCCTCGTGAGCGATCCCCAGGGCGTTCAGATAATCGGTGAGCATGGTTTTGTGCTTCTTGAGGAGCCAGGCTCGGATGAGGTTGCCCGTAACCATGTCGAGGGCCGGGCGGGCAAGGGTGGCGAGCATGGCGGCGTGGCGCTGGGGCTTGGGCTGCCGTTCGAGGAAGACGGGCCGTAACTTGCGGGCTTGCGCGACAGCGCTCAGAGTGGCGCGGTAGAGGGGTTTGTCGTTATCAAAGGCGTAGGTAAGAATGTCCAGCGCGAGGGCCGGGGACATGAAGCCGAGCAGTTCGTGTGAGGTGAGCATTGTGGGCGAAGTGGGTTGAAGGGTTAAATGGGTTAAATTGTTACTTCGTTACATGAGGTTCGGGCCGGGGCAGGTCCCAGACGGGCATTTGGCCCGCAATACAGATGCGGTCAATGGGTTTGAATTGGCAATTATCCAACCGTGACGAGGGCAATCTTGTGCTTAACGGCTAGCTTTTCGCAAGTATCTTGTTCGAGCAGGAGCGATTTGGAGGCCTCGAAGGCGAGGACGCCAATGCGTGCGGCAGCGCAGGTTTCCAGCGTCTTCGGTCCGAGGCAGGGGATGTCGAAGCGGAAATCGTGCTTCTCCTGGGCAACCTTTACGGCAACGGCGCCGCCTTCCGGACCGGCCAATTCGCCGCCGCGCGCCAGGCATCGGTCGGTTCCTTCAAAGGCCTCCACCGCCAGCACCGCGCCGCTCTTGACGAGCACGGTTTGGCCTATCTCCAGGCGGGAAACCTCCTTCGCCGTCCGAAAGCCGAAGTCCACGTCGGCCTGCTGGGCCTGCGACAGCTTCGGTCCGAGCCGGAAGCCGCTGGCCGGCATGAAGGGGCGGAGCCAGGGGGTGGCCTCGATCAGCTCGACGCCATCCTTCTCTAGCTCGTCAGCAATCGCACCGAAGATGGTGTGGGCATTCTTCTCCTTGAGCCGCAGCAGAACGCCGAGCGCGCGGAGGTCGGGGCGAAGGTCATACAGGTTCTTCGGGGCCACTTGGCCCGCCATCACACACTGCCTGACCCCGCGGCTGGTAAAGGCGGCGATCATCTTGGAGAGCTGGCCGACCTTGAGCCATATGATGTCATCCACCAGCGTGGCGAGTGCAGGATCGGTCTCGTCCTGAACCGCGACCGCAACAAGCCGCCTGACGCCCTGGTGGCGGGCCTCCCGGGCGAGAATCAATGGGAGGGAACGATTGCCGGCTATGATGCCGAGGGTGTCTGGCCTGTGGGTCATGGATGGTTGCCGCCTAGGGTTTTGGAGGTGGTGGAGAAAGCCGCTTGATCTCGGCCTGATAGGTTTCGGCGTCGGCCTTCTTGTCCAGCTTCTGTGCGAGGGATAGGAGCTTCTTGTAGATGGCCAGTTGATCCGGGTAGGCCGGGAACTCCTGGAGCAACTTCTGGTAATCGGCGTAGGCCTCCGGCGCACGGTCCAGCGCGGGCAGCCGCTCGCCCAGTGTGAGCCTGAGGCGCAACCTCTGCTGAGGTGAAGGAGCCAGTTCCAGCGCCTGTGCGTAGGCATGGACGGCTGAAGAGGGTTTCCCCTGGGCTGAGTAAAGGTCACCAAGTTTCTCCGTCAGCACCGCGCTTTTCTTAGTAAGATCAAGCTGCTCGAGGAGATCCACCACACCCGCCAGTGGCTTGCCCATCGCCAGGTTGAGATTCACAAGGCGCAGATAGGACCATTCCAGCAAAGGGCTTCGTCGCACCGCCAGTTCCCGATGCAGATGGTCGGCATCTTTCCCGAACGGCCGATAAAGAGGGTCGCCCACCACCGTCGTCTGCCAGGATAACACCGGCTGTGAGGCGTACGCCGCTTCGCCAAAGGTGAATCCGTAGAAGACCAGCCGGGCGGCAAATACCGCCAGATCCGGCGTGCCCCCGAGATAAGGCTCGTACACGCACCCCATCGTGATGGTCACGCCCTTGGCCAGCAGCGGGCCAACCCAGTGTATGGTGGTGCTGCGCAGGGTCTCCGCACTGGTGGAATGAAGATGATACGCGAAGGCGCCTGGCATGAATTCCACGTTCGGCTGCGTGAAAGGACCCGAGACGTCTGGGTCGTACCAGCCCATGTAAAACGCGATCTGGCTCATGGGAAAGCCGGCGGGAAAGGTGCCGGGATTCTCGTCCACGACCGTCTCAAAACCCAGGTGGCGGCAGATGTCCGCAGCACCCCGAATCCAATCATCGCCTTGCTTGAGCCCCGGTTCCTTGATGTTCCGCAGATCGAAGTAAGCCCGGCCCCACAGCCCGTTAGTCTCGGCTTCGAGTGCCTTGTCCACCAAGCCGCGCGCGATGGCTGCCGTGGGACCGTCGAGCCGGGCTACCAACAGCACGCCGTTGGTCGGGTTAAGCATCGCAATGTTGGTTGTAGTATAGACCGGGTTTCGCAAGGGCCCCGCCAGCATCGGCTTGGGCTCGATCAGCGGCAAGAGGGCCAGGTCGCTATCCACCGCCGCCTCGTTGCGCCGTAGTTCCGCCCGCAGTTGCTGCTCCCCTTCCTCTTTAAGTTCGGGGTCCGCCGCAATCCGCAAGGGAACACCGTAGCAAAGGACCGCGTAACGAATCCTGGACTGGACAACCCTCTTTTCCGTGTGGGCGGGATGATTGGTGGACTCGGGGACCGAGTAGGGACCAATACGCCAGAGTTTCCCGCCTTCAAGAGCCTTGACCAAGGGCTTCTCCAGCGATTCGCGAAACTCGGTTCGGGACATGTCCTCATTCGTCGTAAGGGGGAAGCCAAAGACCTGATTCTTCGGCACTTGGCGCCGCTGGGCGTAATAGTCGGCCACACCCTTGGATTCGGGCATGCGGGTGTTGTAGATGACGACGACTTCGTCGCCGGGCTGAGCCGCGCGCAAAGGGACCACGGCACAGGAGGCCACAGCCGCCAGCGCCCCTAGAACATTCTTGATTCCGCGTGCTCCGGCCACCTGCGTCTAATCTGCCTGCCTGGAGCGGCTCCGCGCTCCTCGTGCTACTTCTTCTGCGGCGCGGTGCTTGGCGAAGCAGTCGTGGGCGGCGCGCCCGTCGCTGCGCTTGGCCTGATGTTATACTTGGCCAGGACTGGCATGTAGTCAGGATGCATGCGCCCGTATTCGCTGAGCCGCTTCAATATCTCCTGCATCCACGGGGCCTCGTCCTTCTGGTAAACTCCGACCATCTGCGCGACTTGGGGGCGAATCACTTGGAGTTCTTTGCTGGTGGTCCTCCACTGTCGCAGCAAGTAGATGCTGAAGGTGCCGCTAACGACAATCAGTAGAATCAAAACAGACACGACCAGATGGCGCAATGCGTCGAACTCCGCTTGCAGGTCGTTACCGTCGGGCTGAATGGGTGTTTTATTGTCCAGGTTGTCCATAAGAGCCTACTTGGTGGCGGATTTGTTTGTGGGAGCCGGGGCGGCTTTCCCCGCCTTTAGCCGAAGGGATTCGAGAATGGGATCAATAGCCTGATGAGTCTTGCTGTACTCCAAGGTGTCATTGACAAGCGCGGTCATCACGTTGCGATTGTTCATGATCAGGTTGGCCTGAGCCTGAAGCGCGTTCCGTTGCCGGGTGTTGGAAATATAAAGCCAGCACAGAACCACCGAAGCCAGCGCAGAGATGGTCAGCAGACCCAAAAGAATCGTGGTCAGTTGATTGTTTTTCATAACGATAGGGTGGACTTTACCGGGTCCATGCTGCTTGTCCAAGCGGTTTCTGCTAGTTTTTTCGCGCCAGAACTTTCTTGATATTAGAAGGAATTCCGCGCAGTTTCCCACCCCAATGACGGGCCAATCGAGGCCAGAATCTTGATGCATAAAGGCTCTCCACCGGAGCAGACGCCGAGAACCAGTTCCAGGTCCGAAGAGGATCGCGCGTGGCTAAAGAAGAACCAATTGAGCTGACGGGTACCGTGACACAAGTCCTGCCGGGCACGATGTTTCGAGTGGCATTGCCTAACGGCCACGAAGTCCTGGCCCATATCTCCGGCAAAATGCGCAAGAACTTTATCCGTATTAGCGTCGGAGATCAGGTCAACGTTGAAATGTCCCCCTATGACTTGGGCAAGGCCAGGATCACGTTCCGGCAGACCTGACCCGCTGATTCGCTGCCAGCATCAAACCTTCTGGCGCGTAACAGCCACCACGACGACGAAGTCTTTCCCTTCGATCACGTAGTGTGGCTGCCCTCTGTCCGGTGATTGCTCGGCGAAGATCTGAAACCAGGGCGTCGCGAAGACGCTTTTCCGTGCCCCTTGTGGCTTGTTCATAGTATCCAGGTCACCCTTGGAATTGCGCGCGGTGCTCTTCAACAAAGGACTGGGCCTGTCGCAACGATTCCGGCGTGCCGATGTCCAGGAACGGTGCCTGGACCGCAGACGCCTTCAGTAGCACACCGCGCTGTATCAACTGCGGGAAGATGTCCCGCTCGAAGCTCAGCGGCGGTGTGCCGCCCAGTTCGCGGACCAGGGAGTCGCGTAACAAGTAGATCCCCGCATTGATGACTCCTTTGCCGGGCCGTTTCTCCGCAAAGCCCCGCAACTCGCCTCTGGGTCCAATAGCCAGCGCGCCGTAGCGGGACGCATCCGGCACGGCGCAGCCGACGACCACGCCCCCGACCTTCGGGTCGTGCAGTTCACACGCCACTTCGGCCAGGCCAGCAAAGACCCGGGAGTCGCCGTTCAGGACCAGCCAGGCGGTGGGGGCATCGCCAGACAGCCGAACCGCGTTTAGAAAGCCGCCGGCTGTTCCCAAGGGCTGAGTTTCGGCAATGCATCGGGTAAGGACGCACGGCACCGGTTGATTGTGGAAATGGGCTTCTATGACTCCCGCCAAGTGGCCGGTAGAGAGAATTACCTTCCGAATCCCCTGCCGGGCCAGGTAGCGCACGACCCATTCCAGAAAAGGTCGGCCCGCCACAGACACCATGGGTTTAGGTGCCCCAGCACGGCTCGTCACGGCAATCACCCCGCACCACCTGGAAGCTCCCGTATTGGCAGCAATCAGCCAGGCTGTTCTGCCGGAAGAGGAAGTTATCCACTACGGTCACTTCATGTCCCGACGCCAGGAGGGTTGGAGTCAGCACTGATCCGATATAGCCGGCGCCGCCGGTGATTAGAATTTTCATCGCGTAAAGGGCCTATAGGTAAGGGGAGTCAGAATTCACTGGCAACCAGATTCGCTATTTCCTCGCCTATCGCCAGCGAGGCGGTGGCGCCGGGACTAGGGGCGTTCAGGACGTGCAGCGCCTGTGGGCGACGCAACAGGCAGAAGTCCTGCACCAGGTTGCCGTCCGGCGACATCGCCTGCGCGCGCACGCCTGCCCCGCCCGGGGAGAGGTCCTCGGCCCGAATCTCCGGCACGAGCCTTTGGAGCGATTCACAGAACAGCCGCCTGCTGAATGACCGGCGCAGTTCCTCCCAGCCCATGCGCTTATGCTTGAGGAGAAATCGCCATAGGCCGGAAAAGGTCAGCGCATCCCAGAGATCGGCTACCTTGATCTCCGTTTTCCGGTAGCCTTCGCGGGCAAAGGCCAGCACGGCATTCGGCCCGGCCTCGATGCCACCATGGATCAGCCGGGTGAAGTGGACCCCCAGGAATGGGAACTGAGGGTCCGGCACAGGGTAGATCAGGTTGCGGACCAAGTGCTGGCTCTCGGGCCTGATCTTATAGTATTCACCGCGAAAAGGCACGATTCGCACCTCGCGCTTTTCGCCCGCGAGCATGCTTACCCGGTCACAGTGCAGCCCGGCGCAATTGATCACGAAATCGCCAGCCTGATCCCCCGCGGAGGTGCTGATTCGCCACTCCCCGTTCTTGAGTGCGAGCGCCGTCACCCCGGCGCCCAGCATGACAGATCCGCCCTTGCTCTCGATCTCCCTCCGCATCGCTTCGCAGACCTTGCCATAGTCCACAATGCCCTCTTGCAGCACGTGCAAACCGGCCACGCCTCCCACGTGCGGTTCGATCTCCCTCATCTGGTCGCGGCTAAGGTATCTCAGCCCTTCCAAGCCGTTCCTGGTCCCGCGCTCATGCAATTCGCGCAGACGAGGCACCTCCGATTCATCCGCAGCTACGACCAGCTTGCCGCAGATTTCGTGTGGCACATCGTGCTCGCGGCAAAACGCTACCAGCTCCCGGATGCCGGACACCGCCAGCCGCGCCTTCAAGGAGCCGGGCTTGTAATACAGCCCGGCGTGCAGAACTCCGCTGTTATGGCCGCTCTGGTGCGCGCAGACCTTGTTTTCCTTCTCCAGGACAAGGATGCGGACAGCAGGAGAACGCCGCGACAGCTTGCAGGCGGTAGCCAGGCCGACAATACCGCCGCCGATGATGATGATGATGACACGTTTGGAGGCCATGCGGAATGCCACGCGTGCCCAGACACGCGGGTTCAGCGGGACGCGAACTTCTTCTGAAAATCGTCGTAGGCCAGCCGAATGCCGGTTTCAAGATCCACCTGTGGGCGCCAGCCCAGCGCGAACAGGCGCGAACTCTCCAGGTACTTGCGTGGCGTGCCGTCGGGTTTGGAAGCATCCCACACGATGTCCCCTGCAAAGCCGATGATCTTCTTCATCGTCTCCGCGAGCTGGCGCACAGAAACCTCCTGGCCCGAGCCGATGTTGATGAACTGCTCCTCGCTATAGTTCTCCAGGAGGTGCACGCACGCGCGGGCGAGGTCATCTGCATAAAGAAACTCGCGCAATACCGAGCCCGTGCCCCAACACGTTATCGTGGGGGCGTGGGCGACTTTGGCTTCATGGAACTTGCGGATGAGCGCGGGCAGCACATGCGAGTTCTGCAAATCATAGTTGTCGTTGGGGCCATAGAGATTCGTCGGCATGACACTGATGAAGTCGGAGCCATACTGGCGCCGGCAAGCCTGGCAGAGCTTGATACCCGCGATTTTGGCAATCGCGTACCACTCATTAGTAGGCTCGAGTGGACCCGTCAGAAGGTATTCCTCCTTCAACGGCTGCGGCGCCAACCTGGGATAGATGCAGGAGCTGCCCAGGAAGAGCAGCTTCCTTACGCCTGCCTCGCGGGCTCCGTGGATAAGATTGATCTGAATCTGCAGGTTCTTGACGAGAAAGTCCGCCGGATAGGTGCTATTGGCGACGATGCCACCCACTTTAGCAGCAGCCACCAGCACGTATTCAGGTCTTTCCCGGGCATAGAACTCCCTCACGGCCGCAGCGTCGAGCAGGTCCAGCTCGGCATGAGAGAGGCCGATCAGGCGCGTGAAGCCGCGGCGTTGCAACTCCCGCCATATGGCGCTCCCGGCCAGACCGCGGTGGCCTGCTACATAAATCCGAGCGTCTCGGGCTATTTCCATGCCCCAAGGAATAGACCAGTGGGGGGCGACAGACAAGACGGCGTTGGGGAAAAGCGATATGCCGCTGTGGCTGAGACCAAATTAAACCCGCCAGGTTAGGGCTGAGTTGAGAGGAAAGCCCGAGTACGCCGCGGTGCCCACGACACTTGCTACCCGGTGCGGCTCAATACACCCAGCCTTGGCCGGAGAAGTCCTCCAGCTTCCGGCAGGCTACGTCGGCCACCGCGGGGTCCGCGGACGCCGATCGGAGGACCGCCAGCGACGCTGGATCACCAAAGAATACCGCGCGCAACGTGGCCAGCGTGTAACGCTCGAAGATCTGGTGCCGCCGCGGGTCGCTCTTGCCGCAAAGCATTTCCGCCAATGCGTCCGTCGGGTCTTCAAGGTCGGAGTGCCGGGCGTCTCTGACGCGCAGGGTGACGAAGGGGCCGGAAAGACGGCTGGTGAGTTGGCGCGCGTTCCCGCGCATGTTCCAGGCGGCCGGCTCGGCTCGCAGCACCGCGCAAGGAATCAAAAGGCTTGCGGCGGCTTCCGCGCCCTTTCTTCCCGCATTGACGGGATCGAGCCCTATCCAGCACCGAACCTGTGGATTGCCGGAGGCCGCCGGCAACGCTGATAAACCTCCCATTGAGTAGCCGATCAACGCGGCGCCGCCCGCCGGCTTGGGCTGAGTGATAACCTCGCCCTTATCAATGACCTCGAGCAGTTCCCCGATGGCACGGCCGTTCTGCTCCCGTTTCGTCAATGCCGGGAGGTCGGGGATCGCTACGATGAACCCATTGCGGGCCAGCAACTCGCCCCAACCCGCCATATTCAGCCGGCTCCGAGTGAAGCCGTGCGCGATGACCACGACGGGCGCGGACCGCACGCCTTTGGGCAGGTAGAAATCCACCGGCACTTCTTTGCCGGTCAGGGTGATTCGCTCGCTTAAGGTGGCGACCGGCCTGGGAACCGCCGCGGACTGCGTGCGGCAGGAGCAGCAGAGCAAAACCACGCACGGAGCAAAGAGCAGCGCAAACAGGGGTAAACGTGACCGGCCCTTCCCTTCACGCCCACCATCTGATACTTGGACTAACGCTGACACGCAGCCTAAGTCGCACAGCTCCCGCTGGCCGTCAATGGTTGCACGGCAAACAAACCGCCCCAAGTCGGTGCGCGTCTGGCATTGGCCCCATGCCACTCGCCATCCTGCGCAGGCAATGTTGAACCGCAGCCACGGAACGGGACGCTCTCAGGTCACCACGGCCGGTGCCGCTTGGCTGTTTCCGCCGCTGCGCCTTCGCCGGACCACAAGGGGCTTCAGCTCCCCCACTACAAACCCCATCGCACACGCCGCCAATACCACCATGCAGCTGCCGATCAGCAGGGCCTGCTGGAAGCTCCCCGTGGCCTTGAGAAGGAAGCCCGTTACCGTCGGTGCCAGTATGCCCGCCAGTGCGCCCGCGGTATTCATGATGCCCGCCAGAGACCCCGCGGCAAACGGAGGCGCCACGTCCGTGCAGGTGGCCCACAAGATGGACGTGGAGGCCGACTCGCACGCGACCGACAGCGTGAGCAGCCACACCGCCGTCATCGGGTCCGCCGCATATCCGGCAGCCACCACCGACGCTGCCATGAGCTGCAAGCTGATGATAATGCTCTTCCGCGAAACAGTAACGCTCACGCCCCGCCGAATGAGCCAGTCCGAGACTGCGCCGGCCAACGGCTGGGCAAAAAACCCCGCAATCCACGGCAACGACGCATACCATCCCATCTTCATTATGGTGAATCCCCGCTCCATGATCAGGTAACCCGGCAGCCAAGTCACAAACAGGTAAAACAGGTAGTCCTGGAAGAACTTGCACCAGACCAACCCCACGACCGTGCGGTTCCTGAGCAATTCCCTCCAGGGAATCCCGGCATCCGCGCCTCCCGCGTCCGGCTCAGCCCTGATCTCCCGGTAACTGACTCCCCACAGCACAACCCACAGCAAACTCCCCAACCCGGTCGCATAAAACGCCACCCGCCAGCTCCACCGGGACATCAGCCAAGCCATCAGGACCGGGGTCACTGCAAACCCAAGCCGCAGCCCGGAGGTGTAGCACCCAACAACCGTCCCGCGTGCCTCGACCGGGAAGCTATTGGTCACGATCCTGGCATTCACAGGGAAGCTCGCCGCTTCGCCTACCCCCACCCCGACCCGAGCGAGGAGCACATGCACAAAGTGCGTCGCCGAACCGGTGAGGGCGGAACATACCGACCATAAGCTCGCCGCCCAGCCCAGCGTCCGTTTGGCCCCATATCTGTCCGCCAGCCCGCCGGCGGGGACATTCATGACCATGTAGAACCAGAAGAAGGCGGACAAGGCGACCCCCATCAACTGAGCATCAATGCTCAGGTCGGTCATCATCTTCGGAGCGGCAGTGGACAGGCTGGCCCGGTCTATGGCGTTGATGAACGTCCCGGCAAACAGCAGGAACACCACCCACCAACGGGCCTTGGGCATCGGAGCTCTGATCGTAGCCGGAAACTACTGGCCGCTGGTGCCGTTTCAAGCCTTTTTGCCTGGCGAATCTTGCGTCCTGCCGGATATGCGCTTTAATGCGCCCGTGATGCCGTCAATCCGAACTACTCTCGCCTCGCTTGTTCTGCTATTCCTGACACACGTGCAAACCAGCAGTGCTCAAACCGGCGCCGCAGCCGCTTCCGCGGTCCCGCCCCTCCCTGTCGCCCGCTCGCCGCGCCTGGATGGAATCGTGGACGGCGCCGTAAAGCGGGCCCTTGAACAGTTCGTTCCTCAGAAGCTCAACGCCAACCAAATCGCCGTCACCCTCGTGGACTTGCGCGACCCACACAAGCCGGTCGAGGGCAGCTATCGCGGCGGCGAGCAGGTCTATCCCGCCAGCGTCATCAAGCTCTTCTACCTGGTGGCAGTGCATCGCTGGATGGAGGACGGCAAGCTCAAGGACTCGCCCGAGCTGCGCCGCGCTATGCGCGACATGATTGTGGACTCCCTTAACGAGGCGACAGGCTCCCTGGTGGATTCGCTCACCGGCACCACCAGCGGACCCGAGCTCAGCCCGCAGGAGCTGGAAGAGTGGTATTACAAGCGCAATGCCGTGAACCGCTACTTTGCGTCCCTCGGCTATACGAACATCAACGTCAACCGCAAGCCGTGGTGCGAAGGCCCCTATGGCCGCGAAATGCAGTCCGTGCAGATGCACAAGCCTAACCACCGCAATTGGCTCACCACTGACGCCACCGCCCGGCTCCTGACCGAAATCGCCACCGGCCAGGCCGTCACGCCCAAGCGCTGCGCCGAGATGCTTGAACTCCTCCACCGCGACCCTTCCCCGGACTCCGGGAACAAGAACGACCAGGCCCACGCCTACACCGCCCTGGCCCTGCCCGCCGGCTCGAAGCTCTGGTCCAAGGCCGGCTGGACCAGCGAGTGCCGCCATGACGCTGCTTATGTCGAGCTGCCCAACGGCGCGAAGTTCATCCTGGTTATCTTCACCATGGACCACGCCGGCGAGCGCGACATTCTCCCCGCCGTCGCCAAGCCGATCGTCGAAGCCTTCTCGACTGCGCCATCAGCCGCCCCATCCGCGAAGTAGGCCAGGCGTGCCGCCTCCGCCGAACGGATTTGCCGCCCGTTCATACCTCAGAGGTCTCACCGGAGCCTCTCCGTATCCTCTCTGTATGCACACCGTAGATAACAATGTTATCCAGCGTGAGGCTACGGTGTGCATACGGTGAGACTCCGGTGAGGCTCCGGGGCGGCCTGCAGGACGGTCGGGTGACGGTTGGGAGGAATCGGGGGCGCCGGGCTTGGCTGTTGGGTGGCGCCCGGCTGGGTTCGGATGGGTTGCCCAGACGCGGGAAAGGGTCAAATGGCCCGAGTCGGGGCACCGTCTAGCGCCTGATTATTCCGAGAAAGACCCAGTAACCCTTCCCTCGGAAAGAGCGATGAACTGCTTGCCGTTACCTAAGTCCGCTATGGAGAGCCATTGGGGATTTGCAGAATCCTTCCGTGTCCACGAACCTATTTCCACGAGCGAATTCGCTGCCGTCTCGACTCCACCCCCACGAAGTAATTCGCTGCGTTACACGAGAAAGCCCCCCAAGGCCAAAGCCAATGGAGCTTGCTCTCGGATGGGGTGAACACCCCATAGCGTGGTTCCCCGATATGAACGAGTAAAGACAGAATGTCCGATTATTGACGGCTTGGAGGACGTTTTATGTATGCGAAGAGTGGTTTCCTGTTTCAGTTGCTGAGGCTTTGGTGCGGTTTGGGTCTGTTGGGCATTTCCTGGCTGGCGGTCGGCCAGCCCGCCAGTCCCGTGCTGAACGTCCAACTGTCCGGCGGCAACGTCGTGATCTCCTGGAACGCTCAGGGCTTTTGGCTGCAAGCGGCCGATACGTTAGGTTCTCCGACGCCGTGGTATAACAACTCACAGTGGCTGATTGTGAATAACTCCGGGAACCAATTCTCCGCCACGATTCCGCCCGGCGGGCAGAGCAGATTTTTCCGATTGGTCGCTTCCACCTCGCTGCCACCACCAACTGGGCTGCAGGTCCACGTCAGGGATGGCACCCTCGAGGTTGACTGGGATGCTGTCACCAGCGCGGCTTCCTACAATCTTTATCTGGCCGCCGCCCCCAATGTCGGCCAGTTCGATTACTCGATCTTGCCCGGTGGCATGCAACTGTCGGGTCTGTCAGATACCAATTACGTCTTCAGTGACCTAGTCCCCGGGGTTCAGTACTATTTTGTGGCCACGGCGGTGGCGACCAATGGCACCGAAAGCGCCGATTCGGACGAAGCTTCCGGCTTGTTCGGCAGTTATGGGCAGGTCCACGGCTCGATCTACACCCAGGTGTTCGACGGCACGACAACCGATCAGGTAGCAGTGGCGGGGGTGGCGGTCTCATTGGTGAATACAAATACGGGCTCCACCGCCGTAACGGTGGCCACCGACGAGGATGGAGAATTCAATACGGGTCTGCTGCCGGCGGGCAATTACCAGGCTTGCTGGAGCGCGCCAGGTTACCTCCCAGGGTGCAGCACCCAGCAAGTCGCGGTCACCAGCGACGTGGTGTACCTGGACCCTGAACAGATTTATCCCGCGGCCGGCGGCTTGGTGTACGGAACTGTCTCCTTTCAAGATGGCACGCCCGCCGTGTTCCAGAACGCGCTGTTTGGAATCAACCTGGGCGCACAAGTGACGCTCTCCCGGACCGATGGAGTAATTGTCTCCCGGGCCGCGGTCAATGGCGAGGGCGAGTACATCCTGGCGGGGGTGCCGCTGAACACCAACCTGGTTTTGGCCGCCAGCATGGAGCAGGCGATGGTGCAGACGAGTATTGATACGACGGTGACCGGGGTCGCCAACCTGGTGCTGCCGACTACGCCCCCAAGCATCCAGAGTGTGACTGTCTCCCTTGGCGGACAGACCGTCAGCTTTGCGCCTCCCGGCGCCACGGTCCAGGTCCAGGCGGCCGTCAGCGCATTCGAGAGCAGTTCGCTGAACTTTACCTGGCAGCCGGATACGGGCGCGGGCGGATTGACGCTGAGCAATTCGGACACCGTGCCGCTGGTTTTGCCACCCACCAATAGCCTGGTGATTGCTTATGTGCTCGTGAGCGACGGCTATGGCGGGTACGCGGTGGGCACCCTTAATTTTGTTGCCCAGGACGAGGTCTCCTTTTCGGGGTTTGTAACCGACACGAACGGCAACTCGATTGCGAACGCGCAGGTGAGCGTGAACGGCCTGGCCACCCTGACGGATACCAATGGGGCGTTTTCGCTGACGCTGGCAGAGGGCGGTCAGCCGTATGCGCTGGACATCCAGGCGGCAGGTTATGTGCCCTTCAGCGCCAGTTACCTGGACTCAAGCGTCGGCGAGACGTATTGCCTGACTCCGCTGACGACCGTTCTTTGCACTAATTGGACGGGCATCGGCTTTCAAACTGGCGATGGCAACGGCACCGTCCTGCAACTTGCCGACGACTCGTTACTGGACGCAGGCAATCTGTACTTCGGGATGATCTGTATCCAGATCCAGCGCTATGATCCCTGCTCGACGTCGTTTCCTGCGGGCTTTGATGCGCTTGGCATGGGCAACCAGCCGGAGTTTCTGGCGCCGCCGGCGGCGGCGTTCGTGCAGATCACCGGCGCTGCCGGCCAGGTTTTATCGCTCGCGCCCGGCGCCCCGGCCACGGTAACTATGGCAACCGGTCAGACGTGTATGCCGGCTACGAACGCAGTGCCGGTCCAACCGTCCTGGGTGTGGGATCCCACGAACGCGGTCTGGCGCATCCTCTGTCAGGCGACCAACGGGGTGATGGCCCCGGGCTCATTCACCGGTCCGTTCGCCCAGTTGGGCTTGCTGGCGGTGGGAGCCCCTGCGGCCAAAGGCCAGTTGCAGCTCATGGCGGACCGCACCCTGAATCTGCCGCTGGAGGTCCGGGTGGTCCCTGGTCAGCCTAATGACCTCGTCCTGCCCTTCACTGAAAACCGGGACGCTGGCACCATTTTGCTGAATAGCGAGGTGGAAATCCCGTTGAACGTGCCGATTACCATTCAGGCTCTGAATCCCAAGGAAGCTCCCGGCGTTTACTTCACCAATCCCAACGACGCCAGCACCATGAGACCCACCGCTAATAAGACGGTGATTGCGCAGTTTAAGATGACCTTTGCGCAATCGAGCGAGCTGGTGCTGAGTCTCTCGAATCAAGTCAGCGCCCTCACCACCGCGCGGCTGAGTGGCAAAAAGAGCCGGTTTCTCTCGTTCCCCGTGAACAGCAGCCAGGTGATCGTTGCCGGCAGTGTGTTCGACGCGGCGGATGTCTATTATCGGGCCATCGGCTTTCCGCGCATAGGAGGTAATACCTTCCAGGCCTGGCTCATAAAGAATGCTTTCCTGCCCAGGAACGGCACCTATCCATCAAACTACACCGAGGACACGAACGCGCTCTATTTCAACGCCACGGACCTGGGCTTCGCCCGCTCGATGCACATGAAAACCTCGCCGGGAGCCGACGGGCAAACGAACATCGCCTACTACGTGGTCAACTATAACACACTGGAAGATGCCCTGGCCGACAGCCCCGGCAAAACTCTGCCCCCTGACAAGCAAGCTTTGGCCACGGTAGCGATGGACTATGCCTACGACACGGTCCAGAAGAAGCGTTACACCAAGTTCTACGTCTTCGATTTCGGCTCTAACCCACTCCGGCCATTGCGCCCGAACGCGGACCTGGACGGAACCGGCGCCAAGATCAATCCCAACCTGTGCGTCATCTGTCACGGCTCCCAGGCTGTCAGTTTTACCAACAATCAGGGCTTCGTCATGGACCCGGATGACGGCGATGTCAAAGGGCGCTTCATTCCCTTTGATCTCGAATCCTTTACGTACGCTGCCAAACCGGGCGTGGACCAGGCGGCGTTCCGCAAGCTCAACCAGGGCATCTATCTCTACACGCCCATGACCGTGGCGATGTCGAATCTGCTGTCGGGTTGGTACGGCGGCGCCTTGACCAACGGCAACAACAACGCTTTCACGCCGAACCTCGTGCCCACCGGCTGGGGCACCCAAGCCAACCTGTACCTGAGCACGGTGCGCATTTCCTGCCGGGGTTGCCACGCCATGCGCAGCGGCAAGCTGGGCTTTGCCTCTTACAGTGATTTCGAGTCGAGGGTGGAAGGCAAGTCAACTCTGATATGCAAGACGCTGGAGATGCCCAACGCGCAGCGCACGTTCAGCATTTTTTGGGGGAGCCAGGCAGCCAACGTGATCAAGCCAGGCGTTGTCCCTAATCAACCGGCGGCGCTGACCAACGCCTTCGGATGGTGTCCCTGCCCGACCACGCCTTGATCGGAAAAGGGTAATCCAGTCTGCCATTTGTTCGCGCGAGAACCTTCGCGGTTCAGGCCTACGGGCTCCTTGCGTGCGCAGGCCTTGGTCACTCGTCATCCGTCATTCGAGCTTCCTTCCAGGTCCGGTCGGCGGAACTTGAAGTACAGCCAGTTCCCCAGCGGGATCAATGTAGCGGCCGTCACCAGGCCGGCCAACACGTCCAACAGGTAATGGTAGCGGCAATAGACGGTCGAGAGGCACAGCAGGCAGGCGATTGCCAAGTGCCCATACCGGATGGGCCGCAGATACCGGAACGAGAAATAGACGGTGCACAACGCCACAGCGACGTGGCTGCTCGGCAGCGCAGATCCCGGCGCCTCGAACTCGCGATACAGCCATTTCATGATGTGGAAGAACACTCCCGACTGCACGGACTCAGGATAGGTGTCCGTGATGGCTAGCCGTTGAATCACCTCTGGCAGCGCATAGCCCTCCGCCTGGTGAAAGAAGGCCCGAGACCCAATCACCGGCAAGATGATGTAGATCAAGTAACATGCATAGAACAGGAAGGAGACCACCGAAACGTAGTGGAAGAACTGCCGGCGGCTGCGCACGAAAAGGGCGATGCCCACCCCGCCAATCATGACGTAATACGAGAAGTAGGAGATGTAGAAGAGTTCGCTCACCGGGAGCCAGGGAAGCTTCTCCATGAACAAGACGCTCGGTTGGCAGCCGAAGAGATGCTGCTCCCATTGGGCGACTACGGGATCAAGGTAATTGCTGAAGAACATCCGGTTCAGGGAGCCGGTCTCGACGAAGAACGGCGTGTAAAGGAGCACCGGATAAAAGTGGCGGACGAAGCCCAGTACCCGGCCCGGTTGATAGCGGGCATACGCTTGGATCAGGCAGTGGACGATCACCAGCCCAGCCACGTGTTTGCCCAGCAGCCTCTCCCAGTGAGGAACAGTGTCGTTGTGAAAGAACAGGATCAGCAAGCCAACCAGCGCCATGTATCCCTGCGTCGCGAAGTCAACAAAGGTGTAGTTTTTCACAGCCAGTGATGCTCCCGATACCAGGCCAGAGTCTCCGCCACCCCTTCCTTGAGCGCGGTAGCGCAACGGCATCCGGTTTCGCGCTCTATGAGCGTGGGGTCGCACACCCAGCCCGGGGCGCGCAGCTCGGCGTATTTCTGCAGGCTCAGGATGCTGGCTCTTCCAGTCAGGCGCGACCACGCCTCCTGTGCCAGGCAAGTCAGCCACAGGAACGCGTTCGGCAGCGGCAACGGCAAAGTCCACACGTTTATCTGGGCTGCAATCTCAGCCGCCATATCACGCGCCGTCACGATCTCCTTTGCCGCCACGAAGTAGGTCTTGCCTGCCGCCGCCGGATGCGTGAGGCAGGCCACCGCTGCTTCCGCCAGGTCCCGCACGAAAACCAGGCTGAGGGCCTGCGTGCCCGCCGGTTTTGGCAGAATGTGGCTTCTCACCGCCCGAAACATCCGCAGGAACTCCGCATCGCGCGGGCCATAGACCGCCGAGGGCCGGAGGATGACATATTCTGAGCGGCAGTGGTTCCTTACCTCCAACTCGGCGGCCAGCTTGCTCTTCCCGTATTCGGAGACCGGGTGCGGCGCGCCGGCCTCGCGCGCCGGCTGTTCTCGCACCGCCGGCCCGGCAGCCGCCAGGCTGGAAATGTGTACCACCCTCTCCACGCGGCCAGCTTGGGCGTTGACCGCGGTGATGACGTTGCGGGTGCCGCCCTGGTTGATGGTGTAGAACTGCGAAGTTGGCCGCGCCTTGGTAGCCCCGGCGCAATGGATAAGGTGCGTGATGCCGGCCATCGCTTGCTCAAGGCTCGCCAGGTCGCCGACCGACCCGGAGCGCACCTCCACTTGTGGCAGATGTGACTCGATAAAGCGCCGATTACTGGTTGGCCGGAGGAGAACCGCCGTGGACAGACCGCGCGCGCGGAGACTATCGAGAATATGGCTGCCGACGAAACCGCTCGCTCCTGTGAGCAGGATCTTCAATCAAAGCAGGCTGACTTCCTTGCCTACCTTGTCCAGCTTCTCCAGAGCGAAATCAACCTGCTTGTCGGTGTGCGTTGCCATCAGACTGATGCGGATCAACTCCTGGCCCGGCGCCACAGCGGGCGACACCACGGGATTGACGAAAAGCCCCTCGTCCTGCAACCGCTTGCAGACCTTGAAGGCGAGCATCAGGTCCCCGATATACACCGGCAGAATCGGCGTCTCCGACTCGCCCAGGTTGAAGCCGAGGTCAAGCAGGCCCTGCTTCATGCGCCGCGTATTGTGCCAGAGCTGCGCGATGCGCTCCGGCTCCTGCAACATGATGTCGAGCGCCGCTAAAACGGCTGCCGCGTTGGCGGGGCTCATGCTGGCGCTGAAGATCAGCGGCCGGGAGTGGTGCTTCAGGTAGTCAATCGTCTCAGCGTCCGCGGCAATAAACCCGCCCAGGCTCGCCAGCGACTTGCTGAACGTGCCCATGATGAGATGCACTTTGTCCGTCAGCCCGAAATGGTTCGCGGTGCCGGCGCCCTGCTGGCCTAAAACCCCGATCGCGTGGGCGTCGTCCACCATCACCGCAGCTCCATATTTCTCGGCAATCCGGCAAAGCTCGGGCAACCGAACGATATCGCCTTCCATGCTGAAGACGCCGTCGGCCACAATCAGCTTCCCGGCTTCGGGCTCCAGCTTCTCCAGCCGGCTTTCCAGGGCGGCCATGTCTTTGTGGGCAAAGCGCAGGAACTTTCCCTGCGACACCAGGCAGCCTTCGACAATGCTGGCGTGGTTGCTCTTGTCGCCGATGACGTATTCGCCCTTGCCGACCAGCGCGCTGATGACGCCCAAATTGACCTGAAAGCCGGTGCTGTAGAGCAACACCGCCTCCTTCTTCACCAGCTTGCCCAAAGCCGCTTCCAGCTCCAGGTGTATGTCCAGCGAGCCATTAAGGAAGCGTGACCCGGCGCAACCCGTGCCATACTTCTCCACTGCCGCCTGGGCAGCCGCTTTGATCTTCGGATGGTTGGTCAGGCCCAGGTAGCTGTTGGAGCCAAGCATCAGGACCTTCTTGCCATCAATGATGACCTCGGTGTCCTGCGCGGAAGAAATGGTCCGAAAATAGGGATATAGGCCAAGTTCCCGCAGTTGGGCGGCGGTCTTAAAGTTCCTCGCCTTGGCCAGCACATCGCCCCTTTGCGGAGCGAGGCCCGTCATGCGGGGAACTGGCCGGTTATTAACCTCCCGGTGTGCCGTTGGCGGCAGCGAGTAGGTTTCGGTTTGATCGTCCGGCCGATCCTCCACAGCCGGCCTCTTGTCATGGTAAATCATAAACAGGCAAGGCGTCTCGAACCCAACTCAACTCAACGATTGACCAACCGCTTCGTCTTCATCATCCAAAGCCAGCAGCTTGTTACAAACTCACCGTCAGATTTCATATTCTCTAAGACCAGACCACCGCTCAGCAAAACCATCCGACCTTTTAACGGTCCCTCTTTTACGCTATTTCCCCCGCCTCGCAAGTCTTAATTTGACCTGAAACGGGGGTTCGTCAAGTTACTAAGGTCTCCAAGCGCCCGCCGGCGCACGCGGAACTACGAACCGCTCAGGTCCAACATCACGGGCTGGGTGCGGAAGCCGCGGGTCTTGACCGCCGTGTAGATCAGGCCGACCAGACACCAAAGGCCGCCAAGGACTTTTGCCCGGACCGGCAGGTTCAGCCAAATCCACAGGCAGAAAACAAAGGCAACTGCCGGCACCAGGAAGTCATGGGCCCAGCTCCGCGTGTGCCCGCTCGGGGGGCGAAAGAAGAACTCCCGCACGACCGCCAGATTCACTCCCATGAAAGCAAGGAAAGCGCCGAAGTTGATCAGCGTCGCGGCCTGTTCATAGTTCAACGCCAGCGCACCGATGAGCGTCAGCAGCCCGATCAGCCCGATGTTCAGCACCGGGTTGTTGCGCGCGTCCAGGCGGGCGAAGAACCGGGGCAGGGCATTGTCGCGCCCCATGCCGAAGAGGATGCGCGCGGCGCCCACCTGCCCCGTCAGCGCTGTGCCAAGGCAGGCCACCACCATGATTAACGCCGTCGCATTCAGAAGGAACTTCCCGCCCACGAGGTTGCACACGTCGTAGAACGCGGTATCCGCGTCCTTGAAGCTCGTGTAATCCGGCCACGCGCGTTGCGCCAGATAGACCTGCGAGACGACGCACAACCCGATCAGGAGGCAGACTAGCACGATCGCCACGGGCACGGTGCGTTTAGGTTCCTTCACGTCCTCCGCCAGCGTGGTGATGCCGTCAAAGCCGATGTAGGTGAGGGCCGCCAGCGAGGTCGCCGTGCCAATAGCCCTCAGGTTAAACGTCCGGGCATTATAGAACGGCTTGGCCGAAATAAGGCCGTTCCAACCCTGCTTGAGCCAGACATACTTCACCGCTTCGACCACAAAGATCCCAATCACCAGGAACATCGCGGCGGTAAGCACCTGGTTGGTGCGGGCGGTCCACTTGATGCCGCGCACGTTGAGCAAGGTCGTCAGGGCGACGAACAGGATGACCCAAAACCTGAACGCCGTTGCCTGCTCGTTGAGCGCCAAGCCAAGGGACCCGAGGACCTGGTGCGTGAACCCCGGCGCCAGCGCGTCCACCAACTTCTGCGTGCTGATCGCGCCGTACACGATGCTCACAATGGGGATCACCAGGTAGTCGAGAAACATGGCCCAGCCCGCGATGAAACCGCAGTGAGGATGGAGCCCGCGTCCGACGTAGGTATAGGCGGACCCCGCAGCCGGATATAGCCCCGCCATCCGGCCATAACTCCAGGCCGTGAGCATCATGGCGGCGAGGGCAATCAGCAGTGTCAGCGTGACATGGCCAAAGGACTTCTGGTCGGCCAGACCGAAGATGCCAACCGCGCCCACCGGCTGGATCAGCACCAGACCGTAGAAGACAAGGTCGCCCATTCCCAGCACCCGGCGCAAGCGGGGCGCAGCGGGAACCGCAGCCGACTCCGAAGGCACGGGAGGGGGGGATGGGGCTTTGGCGTCAGGCGTCATGGATTCAGCATGGCGCATTAAACAACCGCCAGCTTACGAGTCAACTATGGACCACGTTGGCAGGCCAAGGCGTCCCCGATGAGGTTGGGTGGGTGGTTCTGGCCATTGGAAACCGGGCTGGCCCGGGGTCGAGTGGAGGCGGGCTGTTGCCAGCCCGCCCCCCTCTGAGAACCGTACTTGAAAGTTTCCCTTCATACGGCTCAAGCCGCTCCAACCGGTGCGCCCTGTGCGGGCACGCGGCGGCAACCGAGCGACGTGCGGAATAACTTCGGTTTACTCGGAGGAGGCCGAGACCACTGAGGCGTTCAGACCTCCGCCGAGCACGCGCCATGCAAAGCATCGGCGCTGCGCGAAGTATTCGGTGTAGCGTGAGTCGTAGGGGTTTGCGGCCCCTCTGACTTTGATATGGCGTTCGATTTTGGTGCTGGCTATCGAGTAGAGTTTGAGTACGCGGCTCTCCCCCGTAGCTCGATGGACCTTCACGCTGAACACCCCAGCTTTCCCCGCCGCGGAGAAGTATTTGTGCTTCTTCCAGGCTTGGGGCTTGTTGGGGTGGCGTCGGGTGGCCCAGCGCCAAAGTTTGTGGTGAACGTAGTATTCCAGCTTGCTAAAGGTCCGTTTGGCAGCTCCGTTGCGGTAGTAATTGGCCCAGCCGCGCAGAAGCGGGTTGAGTTGTCGCAGGAGCCTTTCCCGAGTCTGTCCCAAGGCGGATTGAATCGTCCGGCTGATTTTCTGCCGCAAGATTTGCACTTTGCTCTTTGCGGGGGTGGTCAGCAGTTTGTCCCCATGTTTGCGCACGGTGTGCCCCAGAAAGTTGAAGCCCGCTTGAATGTGGGTGATGACGGTCTTTTGCTCTGAGAGTTCCAGACCTCGTTCTTTGAGGAAGGCCGTCAGGGCCGGTTTAACTTTCTGTTCGAGTAATTGCCGTGTTGCGCCCGTCACGACAAAGTCATCGGCATAGCGCACGAAGTTGACCTTGTCGCCTTTGCTGGCCACTGCTTTGACGACCTGCTCCATGCCGTCCAACGTGAGGTTGGCCAGCAGTGGAGAGATAAGGCCGCCTTGCGGCGTACCGGCATCGTTCGGAAACAATTGGTCCATTTCCCAGTAGCCGGCTTTGAGCCACGCGCGCAGAAGCTGCTTGTCCATCGGGACATGTTCCAGCAACCACGAGTGGTCAATTTCATCAAAACAAGCCCGGATGTCTCCTTCCAGTATCCAAGGGGAGGAAACCGGTTTGGAGAGGATGTTGCAGCACTGTTCCAAGGCATCGGCACACCGGCAGCCTTCGCGGAAGCCATAGGAGTTTCTGTCTGCCAGAGTTTCAGCTATGGGAGCGAGTGCCAGCGCGTAAAGCGCTTGCATGGCGCGGTCGTGCAGGGTGGGAATGCTCAGAGGGCGCAGTTTGCCATTGGGCTTGGGGATGTAGTGTCGGCGCAGAGCTTTGGGTTTGTATCCGTGACGTTTGAGGTGGAAGGCAGCTTGGAGTTTCTGTTTGTCCGTTCGCCAGATTACGTTATCTACACCGGGCGTTTTAGCGCCCCGGTTCGTCGTTACTCGATGCACGGCCAATAACTTGGCCGAGCGCGAGTGAGTCAGGACCCATTGCAGGGCTTGCGCCTTGCGTCGTTGTCCTGCTTGCGTTGCCTTGGCAATACGCATTTGCAGCCGCCGAACCTCTTGCCGGATGCGGGACCAATCAATGGTTTTCCACGTCGGCGGCGGTGGGGTGGAAGACGCATCAGTTGATTGCTCAACCGTCATTTGCTTTCTTCCTCTCTCGATGGTTCTGCAAGTTCTCTTGCCAGGATTGGCCAGACCGACGTGGGCATATCCAGCGCGTTACCGCTGGCCTTGGCTTTTTCGGTCCTCCCAATGCTGCGCCCCCTGACCCGCCTTGCGGTAAGGTCTGCCCGGTCGCGAAGCCGGGCGGAGTTGGCAGCGTTCCCATGTTCTGCAATGTTCACAGGATGATTTAGGTTCGCTCTCTACACCGGCAGTGCCTTGGTTCGCGTCCGGGGGAAGTGTGAGCCCCCGGACCCCACTGCTTACCTTTTGGTTCAAGCCTTAGCCAGTCTCTTGCGGCTTGTTTACATTCACGATGCTTGCGAGCGTTCATTTTGTTTTAACCGTGTCATCCGATTCTAGTGCTCCCCCGGATTGAGACTCCCAGGTTTGCTCCATTGTCCGGAAGGCTTCAGACCCCAAAACGCACCGCGTCAGGCGCCTGCTTCCGTAGAATACCTGTGGCGAAACATAGGGCTTACTTATGAACTGTCCATATTTAAGCAGTAAACATTGCAACTTCATGTCGCGCCACACCACCTGTAGGGGCAGGCTCCCGAGCAAAGATGTCGTGGTGCGATCAAAAGGAGAATAATGGCCGGGGTGCATTGTCAGGCCCGACGTTATGGGTAGGCTTGGGTTACTCCAGCGGAGGATAGGGCTCTGCGGGGACGCAACCTGAGCGCCGATCTGGAGGCTTGTGACTGGCAAGACCAGGGCAGGCGGGTTGGAAACAGCCCGCCTGCGTTTTGCCTGACCTTGCTGGGAGCAAGCATAAAGCGAAAAATCCCAGGGGGGGGTTGGGGGACAGCGTCCCCCAACTGGGCTAGCCCCAGTTTACGAGTTATTTCAAGCGTGCTTCGGAGTTAGCTGATTACCAGCCACTTACACAGCTCTACCCTATCCCCTAAACCGCTGATTTCGGGGACTGCAATCCCAGTATCTCGATCAG
>Ga0326727_10002026_pt1 | contig 71691 bp, 59 predicted proteins | sample MB2enrmetagenome_FD_207643 | JGI IMG/M metagenome (GOLD analysis project Ga0326727, IMG submission 207643) | Lab enriched peat soil microbial communities from McLean, Ithaca, NY, United States - MB29MY | ecosystem: Environmental > Terrestrial > Soil > Wetlands > Peat | place: USA: New York... | reverse complement strand
GAGGGGTGAAATTTTCTTACTCCCTGCAAAATCTTTCCGCACTTCTAACTCCGCCTCTGTCAACGCATTCAGCGCCTCCGACACTACCTTCCCCGCCGGACCCGGTCTGTTATCGGCGAATTAGGGACCGGTTGTCTAGCCATTCCACTTGACTGCGTGCCGATTCGAGCCTATATGTAGAGATTCTAGGTGTGCTGATGGCTGAGCAAAAAGCAGAGTTCCTGAAGGGCACCCTCGACATGCTGATCCTCAAGATCGTGGCGATGGGGCCAATTCATGGCTATGCGATCGCGCAACGCGTTCAGCAGATCTCCCGCGAATTCTTCCAGCTCCAGCAAGGCTCGCTCTACCCCGCCCTTCACCGGATCGAGGACCGCGGCTGGCTGCAAGCGGAATGGAAACCCACGGACACGGGCCGCGAAGCCAAGTTCTATGCGTTGACGAAGACGGGCCGGAAGCAGCTTGAGGCGGAAGTGGCGAATTGGGAGCGAATAACGGCGGCGGTTGCGCTTATTCTTCGGACCGCTGAGTAGGAGTCAAGGTCATGCGCTGGTACGGACGGTTTTTCCGAAGAGGACTCACTGAAAGACAGCTCGATGCGGAACTGCGTTTTCACCTGGAACAGCAAACTGCCGACTACGTGGCCGCCGGCATGACCCCGGAGGAAGCGCGCCGCCGCGCCCGGCTCGAATTCGGCGGGCTCGATCAGGTTAAGGAGGAATGCCGAGACGTAGGTGCGGCGAGGTTCATGGAGACCCTGCTACAGGATGTGCGCTACGGGGTTCGCATCCTGCGCAGGAATCCCGGCTTCACGGCAGTGGCGGTGCTGACCCTGGCGCTCGGGATCGGAGCGAATGCGGCGATTTTCAGTTTCGTCGATCAGCTTTTGCTGCGCCCTCTGCCTTTTCCTGAGGCCGATCGGCTGGTGTCTCTGTGCTATGGTTCCATGCAAAGTTCTGACATCTACAACGGAAGCGTGTCATTGCCAGATTACGTCTTTTACCGAGACCATAGCACAACCCTGGCTGCACTGGCGGCATACACTGAAACTGACGTTGCTTGGCGTCTCGGTGACCATCAGGTCCGGCTCCCCGGTGAAATCGTCAGCTACAACTATTTCTCCGTCTTGGGCGTGTCGCCGTTTCGCGGAAGATGGTTCCTCGCGGACGAAGACGCTGTGCCAGGGCGGAATCCCGTGGTCGTGCTTGGCTACGGGTTATGGCAGCAAGCTTTTGGGTCGGACCCCGGGGTGGTTGGCCGGCGCGTGGTCATCAATGGAGTCGCCTTTACCGTAGTGGGCATAGCGCCACGGAATTTCGCCGGCTGGCGCCTCGATCGAGCCACGAAGCCGGAACTCTGGATTCCGACCATGATGTATCCAGTTGCACTGCCACAAATAGGCCAATTTGACTTGCAACATGCGGTGGGAGCCGAGTGGTTGTCCGCTGTCGACCGGCTGAAAGCTGGAGTGACCATGGCGCAAGCCCAAGCGGACTTCTCGTATCGCCTGGAGCAACTCAGACAAACACTATGGCGTGATGCCTTCGCGAAGACGGACGAACCCATGCAGTATGTTGGAGTGCTCACACCGGCCAACGAAGCTCGGATTGACCCCGGCTCAAGAAAGACGGTCCGCACATTCCTCAGCATGCTGATGGCTGTGGCGGGGCTTGTCCTGCTGATCGCCTGCTCGAATGTGGCGAGTCTGATGCTTTCCCGTGCCGTCAAGCGACAGAGCGAAATGGGGGTGCGCCTGGCGCTCGGCGTGGGGAGGAGACGCCTGTTCCAGCAGCTCCTCACTGAAAGCATGCTCATTACATCCATAGGGTGCATCGCCGGATTGATGCTGGCCATAGCTGCCGCAAAAGTCCTGGCTAGCGTCCACCAGCCGGTCAAGATGCCGTTGCTGCTTGAGCCCAACCTCGATTTACGCGTCCTGGCGTTCACGCTCATCATGGCTTCTCTAATAACGCTGCTGTTCGGCTTGATCCCTCTTCGCCAAGGCGCGCGGCTTGATCTCGTCTCGATTTTCAAGGGAGAATCCGGCTCCCGCAGTGTGCGCTCGAGGATCGGAATGCAGCAGTTCCTCATCACTATTCAGGTAGCGCTTTCGGTGGTTCTGCTGATTGGAGCAATCCTCTTCGTTCGCACCCTGCGCAACGCCGAAGCGGCGGACCCGACACGAGATCCTGGAAGCGTCCTCCTGCTCAAAATAGACCTGACCGAGCGGAAGTATGATGAGGCGCGTGGGAAGCAGTTCTATTCGGAACTGCTGGCTCGCGTGCGTACGCTTCCCGGAGTGCGAAGCGTCGCCCTTGTTTACGTGGTTCCCCTGGGTGGCTGGCGCGGCGGGGACAACGTCGTTCCGCACCCCGGCGATAAGCCCATGCAGGTGGATTTTAATGATGTCTCGGAGGAATATTTCCAAACCGTGGGACTGCCAATCGTGCGAGGCAGAGCCTTTAATGCTGGGGACCGCGCCGGCGCTCCTAACGTCGCGATCATCAATGAGCAGATGGCCGAGCGGTTTTGGCCGGGAGAAAATCCCATTGGAAAACAGATTGGTTTGGAGCAGCCGACCCGCACCGCCGAAATCATCGGCATCGTGAGGGATGGCAGGTTTCGCAATTACCGGGCATCGGTCCAGCCGTGCTTCTACGTGCCGTTCTTACAGGAATACCTGGGAAGGATGAGCCTGGAGGTGCGCGTAGCGGGAGACCCGATGCGGCTGGTCGCGCCCGTTCGCCGCCAGATCCACGATCTCGATGAAGAGGTGGTCGCCGGCGATGTGTGGACGCTGAAGTCCTTCCGCGACGTGGGGCTTGGCCAGGAACGCTCCTCCGCCGCGCTGCTGAGCGCATTTGGAGTTCTCGCCGTAACGCTCGCAGGCATTGGGCTGTACGGAGTGCTCGCCTTCGCCGTCGCCCGGCGAACGCACGAGATCGGCATCCGGATGGCGCTGGGAGCGAGTCGCAGCAGTGTCTTAAGACTTGTAGCGGGACAAGGGATGGCGTTGACGCTGGCGGGCCTGGCGGTGGGCTTGATCGCCGCCTTCGGTTTGGCGCGATTGATTGCGAGCGCTTTGTACGGCGTCCAGCCCACCGATCCCATAACCTTCACCGGCGCTGCGGCCTTCGTCGCCGTTGTGGCACTTGTTGCCAGCTACATCCCCGCCCGCCGCGCCGCGAGAGTTGATCCCATGGTGGCGCTGAGATACGAATGAGTAGGTAGCGCGGACCTCCGTTTTTGAGGTCCGCGGCTCTTGTTTGCTTTGACGAGCCGTCGGAATGACCCCTCACCCGACCCGCTCCGGCTGGTGAAAGCGTCGGCAGCGGGCCACCCTCTCCCCAGGGAGAGGGCAGAAATGAAAAGAACACAAACAAGATATTTCGAGGAGGTGCAAGATGAGGAACGTGATTCGTCGTCCCCTTTGCCTGAAGGTGGTTGAAACGGGCCTTCTTGCCGCAGGCTTGGCTGCTTTTCTTCTATTTCATGCTCAATCTCCGGGTGCGCAGAGACAACAGATTGTTTGGAGCGATCAGGAGAAGCCCATCGTGCAGCAGTTGCACGGCCTTCGCCAATTGCCTGACGAGAGGCGGGCGCAAGTGACCAAGGAGTTGGCGCTCGAGATCCGGCAGTTGCCCGCGTCGTCGAACAAGCTGGGGCTAGCCAACAGCCTCGCCAACCTCTCCACCGAAGGCGACTTCGGCCACGACACCTTGCAGGGGGTCGCAACCACTTTGGCCGGAGCGCTGCGCGAGCAGCCGCCCCCGGAAAACCGCAGTCAGCCCGCCGCGCCGTATATCGAGCTGGCGGAGCTCGTGCGCTACGAGCACGTGCAGGCGTCTTCAGATTCTCCCCAGTTCGCGGCGGCTATGTCCAAACTTGTGGCCGATGACCAGCGGCGCGAGCAGGCGGATTTCACATTGACGGACCTCGAGGGAAAGACCTGGAGCTTGCAGGCTTTGCACGGCAAGGTCGTTCTGGTGAACTTCTGGGCCACTTGGTGCCCACCCTGCCGCAAGGAAATGCCCGATCTGGAGACGCTTTACCGGGAATTCAAAGATCAGGGGTTTTTAATCCTGGCTATTTCTGACGAAGATATAAGCAAAGTCAAACCCTTTATCGCGCAGCAACACACCACCTACCCCATCCTGCTCGATCCGGGGCGCAAGGTGAACGAGCTGTTCCAGGTCGAAGGAATCCCCAAGAGCTTCGTTTACGATCGCGACGGTAAACTGGTGGCGGAATCCATCGACATGCGCACCCGGAAGCAGTTTCTGGACATGCTCGCCCAAGCTGGACTGCGCTGACTGAGGGAACAGGGAATAGGGAATGGGGGAATAGAGAGCACCGAATAGGGGACCGGCTCGCGCCATTGGCTACAGGACGCCGTCGCTCCGCCGCTGGGAACGAGCAGCATGACTTAGGCGTTCCCTGTCCCCTATTCCCCGGAAGGAGGGATCATTCCAATGCCTACTGCACCGAAGCTTGACCTCTACAAAGTCCACAAGGCGGAATATGTCACAGCCAAGAAACCCGTGCTGATCCAGACCAAGCCGGCCAAATACCTGACGATCACCGGTCAGGGAGCGCCCGCTGGCGAAGCGTTTCAGAAGAGCGTCGGCGCTCTTTACACCGTCGCCTTCACCCTCAAGATGGCCAAGAAAGTCGCCGGGAAGGACTACAAGGTCTGCAACCTGGAGGGCCTTTGGTGGGGGGATAAAGAAGGTGAGAATTTTGCCGCACAGTCCCCTGACACGTGGAACTGGAAAGTCATTATTCGCGTGCCGGACTTCATTGCCGCGAAGGATTTGAAGGAAACAATTACAACGTTGAAGGGGAAGGGCAAGCCGCCGGAGGTCGCCGACGTGAAGTTAGAAACCATCGACGAAGGCCCGTGTGTGCAAATGCTGCACATCGGGCCTTACTCGCAGGAGAGAGAGACAATCTCGCAGATGATCGCGCTGGCGCAGGAAAAAGGCCTCTCCTGCCGCGGCCGCCATCACGAGATCTACCTTTCCGATCCCAGGCGCGTTCCGGCGGAGCGCCTGCGCACCCTTCTGCGGCTGCCGGTGGCATGACGACCGGCGTCTAAGAGCGGGTCAAATGGCAAAACGCAAAGGGCAAATGGCAAAAGTAACGTCGCGAAAGAGATTTTTGCCATTTGACTTCTGACCGGCTTTCTTTGCCCGCGGCCGCTCTCCCGCGCCGGCACTCACTTTGACGGGGTGTTGGAAGAGGGCGCAGCCGCAGCGGGCTTGACTTTCTCGATGGCGTCCCTCATGCCGGTCTCCCACTTCTCCGTCGCGTCGTAACCAATGCCCTTCAGGCGCACCACGCCGCCCGAATCCACAATCCAATTCTGCGGGATTCCATTCACCTTGAGCGTTTCCGTGACGTAGTTGTAAGCCGGGAGCACGATGAGCGCGAGCTGATGCTCCTTGAGGAAAGGCTCGATAATCCCGGGGTTTTCATCCATGTTCAAGGTGATGAACTGAACGTCGGAGCGATTCTTGTACTGTTCGATGAGCTTTTGTAAGCGAGGCAACTCCTCGCGACAGTACCCTCACCAAGACGCCCAGAAGTTCAGGAACGTCACCTTGCCCTTGAGCGCGGCCACGTTCCAAGTCTTGCCGCCCAGGTCGGCGAGTTCGAAGGTGGCCAAGGGTTGATTGGCGTCCTCCCACGTCAGCGTGGCTTGGTTAGCCAAGGCGTCGGCGCGGCGCCCGTACCATAATTTCCAGCCTTCGTCCGTGCCGCCTAGGCCAGCCCAGAGCTGGTGTGCGTTGTCGGCGAGCTCATCCTTCATTCCGGTCTCAGGCTTTTGCTGGGCGTCGAGCCGCATGAGCAAGGCATTCTCATAGAACGCCATGGCATCGAGCTTGCGACCGTGGAGTTCCGCCTCCCGGGCCATCAGCCCCCAGTAGGTGGCGAGCTGACCGGCATAGTTTTTCTTGCGGTCCTGTTTGTCGCCGGCGAGCGACTTCAACTCGTCCAGCCGCTCATCCATTTGCGCAAGCCCGAGCTGGGCCTTGTCCGGCTGCTTCAATTGTAGATAGCCGTCCACCTCGAATTTCAGTGCTATTAGACGAAAGCACGCTTGATTAAATTTGTTGTCTTCCAGGTTCTCCTTGGTGGCGTAAAGATCGTAGTACGGCTCCTTTGATTCAGTTTCCAACTGGTCGAGCGCCTTTCGAGCCATCTCCACCTGACGCTCAGGCTCGATATGTTTGTTGGCGAGGATATCAAGCACGGAATACAATTCATAGAAGCCGGGGGCCTCCGGACCGGCATTGCTCATCATGACTTTAATTGCTTGATCAACCGCCGTCTTCACATCCGCCAGGGGCACATCTTCCAGATGCTTCATAGCGCCCAAGCGCTCCTGCCAGATGAACGTAGTGTTGGGGCGTTCCTTGAGCCATTGGGCGGTTTGCTGCAGCCGATCGCTGAAGTAAGCACGTTTCTTGTCCGCGGGTGCATCCTCGCTGGGATAGTGGTGGTCTTTCCCCCACTTTGTCATCGCGGGCAGCGACCACGGCTGCGGGAAACGAGTTTCCTCCTGATCCTCAGCCCAATCGGACTGCTTCTGATCGTTCACCAGCTTGTATCCCTCCTCGAGTGCCTCGTACCATTGGTGCTTGTCCTCGAGCTTGAGCTGGCGGAGGCGCTCGAGGTCCTGGCCCACCTGCTTGCGCAGCGGCTCGTATTCTGAAGGCGGATGCGCCTTGAACTCGAGCGACCAGAGTGTCGTATAGGCGCCCCCGGCCTCGGGGTCGCTGCGGCTGGCGAGCATGGTCCGCAGCTTGGCGGCGTAGGTGCGCTGAAGGTCTTTGTCGTCGATACCGGCCAGCGACTCGTAGCCGTCCAGGGAGGCGGGGCAAGCCTCGAGGAAGGCCTTCAGGTGCGCGACACGTTGAGCCTTGTCCAAAAACACCGGTGTGCTATAGATGGTCACAAGCTGTAGATGTGGCCAAGGGAAGTTCGGGTCTTTCTGGAGGGCGCCACTGAACAGTTTAATGGCCTCCGCCGACTGGCGGCCCAATAGCGTCAGGCCGTAAAGGTACGCCAACTGCGCGTTGTCGGGGTTCTGCTCGTGGCGCGCTTTGTATTCGGCAATCACCTTGTCCTTGTCCGACCTGCTGTCCATCGAGCCAATGTAGGCCTTCTGCACGAACACGTCGCCGGGGTACTGGCGCAGCAAGGCTTGAATGGCGGCGGTATGTTGTTCGTGAAACTGCCAGTCGGTCAGCGCCGGGGTTTGCTGGGGCAACCCATCGAGGGCCAGCTTAACGGCCGGCGCGGGACCGCACACGACTGCTGACTGCGCCCACACACCGCGGGATGTGAAACCCGTTAGCAGCGCCAAGAGACACAGCGAAAGTTGCATGCGACCGATGAGAGAAGCTTTCTGAGTTTTCATGCTACCCTCCAACCTGCGGAGTTCCTAATCTTTCAGTCGTTCGGTATTCTAACGCAACAGTTACCTGAAACCAACGTGGGGTGACCAACCTCAAACTCTAGCTATCAGCCCTCAGCTTTCAGCAGTCGTCCGTAATGAATCTCCCTTGCCGTTTAGACGGTCCGCCCCCGCAGGTCGTTAGCATGATTCACATTTCTTCGTGAACGCTGGGGGCATGGATGTCCTGAGACCACCCTCTACGGTTGACGTGTGTATACATCGAATTAGTCCCGAGGTTTGGTTAGAACCAAGAAAATGGAGATTCCGAAATTGCGCAAGGGCGTGTCTTCGAGCCGCCGGGCCAATCGCCGGTAGGTCTGCTTAAGAGGTAAGGGGAAAGAATCCAGCGGGGGAAAAATGTACCCAACCTTGCTCACATCGAACCCGGCCGCGCGAGCCATGCGCACGATCCTTTGGCGGCTATAAATCTTCGCGGAGGAAATTCGGGCGTGAAGGACGCCAGGTAACCATGAGACGAAAGGAGCGTTGGCGCCGAGGGTTAGTCCCCCGAGGTGGCTTGGATGAGATTCGAAGGGATAAAGCTTGTTGGGGACGAACAGAGCCAACTTCCCACCGCCCCTTAGCACGCGACGGCATTCATCCAAAACACTCGTGTCTGAATGGGTGTGTTCGAGGACTTCAATCATGGTGATGCAATCAAAACTCTGGTTCTTGAAAGGAAGACTCTCGCCGGCTCCCTGGACGCGAGGAATACTGGCGGGGACCGATTTCAAGAGATTGAACTGCAGGTCTAAACCGCAGGTCCAGGCGGCTCGCTGCGAGAGCTCCACGGTATAACTTCCGTTTCCGCACCCCAGGTCCAGCAGCCGCATCCCCTCGAGGGATAAGGCTTGGTCGATTTTTTCCAGGCGCTTGGTAACGCCATAAGAGCCGTACTCTGCGGGCCTGCCGAAGCGCGCCCAGGGGTATCGCATTTCTTCTGACTCCTGACTTCATCCAGCTAGCTGGCGCCTCGGCCGAGCAGGACTATGGGAACGGTTTTGAGCAGAATTTTGCAGTCGAGTGCCAGCGACCAGTGATCGATGTAATCGAGGTCGAGTTCCATCCAACGGCGGAAGCTAAGACGGCTGCGGCCTTCGAGCGCCCACAGACAGGTCAAGCCAGGCGGCATGCGCAGGCGGCGGCGTTGCCAGCCCTCGTACTTCTCCACTTCCTCCGGCAGGGGCGGCCTCGGACCTACAAAAGACATATCGCCCTTGACGATGTTGAGCAACTGTGGGATTTCATCGAGGCTGAATTTGCGCATAAACCGTCCCATGGCCGTGCAGCGGGGGTCATGGGTGATTTTGAAGACCGGCCCATCCACTTCATTCAAAGCTTCCAGTTCCTCGCGGTGCAGGTCGGCATCCGGACGCATGGAACGGAATTTATAAAGGGTGAACTTTCTGCCGCCCAGCCCGCAGCGCGTCTGCCGGTAAAAGACCGGACCCTTGGAGGTCAGCCGGATGAGCAAGGCCAACAGGGCCATCAGGGGAGATAGGATCACGAGCAGCGTGAGCGCCATCACAAAATCCAGGGCGCGTTTCAACAGGAGGAGGTATTCGTTCTCGGGCGTGGTGGCGAAGGTGAGTAGGGGTTTCTCCCCCAGGAGTTCCAAATAAACCTTGGAGATCACATGAGGGAAAAAGGTAAGAAGCACCCGCGTCTTCACTCCTTCCACTTCACACGCCAGGAATGACTCCCCCAGCCTTTCCAGGTCGTCTTTGGATATGGCAAAAATCACCTCGTCAATCACGTGCTTGCGGAGAAGTTCCGGAAGCTGCGGCAAGTCGAAGATGGGGTAAGAACCGCGCAAGGGGGACTGGTCAAGCGAGAGGGGGGGAGCAGAGCCGGTGCGAACAAATCCCAAGAGTCGCATGCCGCGAGTTTCATGGGCTTCGATGGTGCGCGCAACCCCAATCACCTCCGGCCCCTCCCCGACGAGCAGGAAACTGCGAAGCCCCGCCAGACTTCGCCGCAAAGGTCCGGCGAAGCGACGTGCCACGAGCCGGAAAAGCGTCATGGCCACCAAGTCCGTGGCCGCGTACAGCACCAGCAGCAAGCGGCTGAGATATTGGAATTTAATTGCAAAGGTGGCGGCAAAAAGAAGGACCGTCGACATGAGCCCAACTTTGAGAGGGTCCACAAAAGCCCGACGCAAATCTTCTTCCTTGATCTCGCGGTAAATCCCTGCCAGCAGGCCCACGGTGATCCAAATCCCCACCGATAGAGGAACAATCCAGGGATAGTTGGAAATGGAATAAAGCGGCCGGGGAATGACGAGATACGAGCGAACCTCCCGTGCCACGAAAAAACTGATCAAGGCCAGCAGCGTGTCGGCGCATAAATAAAAGGCGCCGATCATGCGATTATGGCGGGAAAACATTTGATGCTCCCTCGTGTCCGGCCAACCCGCAACACGTTTATAGTACCAGAATGTGGGAGGTTAGCTGCATGCTGAAAAGTCCGCGGCGGGTTTCCTTAACAAGCGGCTAAAAGATGAAGTGTCTTTCGCCAGCTATTGCGCAACACAACTGTCCGTAGATCCAGCCTGAGCTGTTGTATTCATGCGGATGAGATGCGTCTCGTCTTCGTAGTAGTAGTCGATGCCTGAGATGCCGACCACCTGAGGGTTGGCCAAAAACACATACCCGTCATATTGGCCGGTGGCATCAAGCAGCGTAGGAGTGTACGTGAACACGTAGCCACTCTTGTAACCACTCGCCAAAAGGTCGTCGATCAGCCCGGCGGCGGAGGTGTTTGCAACGGCCCCGGCTGGAACAGGGCCCAGCGCGGCGAGGGTGGGGGAATAACCACCCCCGTAAATCGCGGAGTAAGTGACCTCCGAGGTCCCCAGCACGCGTAGGCTCTGAATGGCCGACGCTTGGTTTGCCGCTATCCGGCTGCTGATCAGGCTCGGTATGGCTATAGCCGCAATAATTAAGATAATGGCTACAACTATAAGGAGCTCTATAAGAGAAAATCCTTCTTCATGGCGAGGCATGAAATTGTTTCCTTCCCTCCGGCAGATCAAAGGAAGACGTTGGCGACTCGAAACACCTCACACGTCGCACAATTATACAGCACGTTTCATGCCGGGACCACCCCGCTTCTCACAGACTCCTGGGATTGAAAACAAGGGACTTACGGCCATTCCGGCAACGAATCCCACGAAAGGCAGACGCGCTATGCACACGCTCTGGACAAAAATTGTCAGGCAGGGCAGTGTTTGGGCAGTACGCAAGCCCCGTTAGCCCTAACCCCCAAAACGGCACGAATAGCGCCTCAACGTGATAGAAAGCCCTGCTTTCCAGAACCACGGAAGCTGCACTGCCTGTCTCGCACGGCAATTGCTTAAGGCGTCCTCTCTGGGGGAATCTCGACTTCCATTCCACGCCGCTCAGCGGACACGTAGGCGCTGTAAAGGACGGCGATAGTGTCGCGCGCCAAGTCTCCGCCGGAGAGAGGCTCGCGGTTGAGGGCAACGCATTGCACGAAATCCTCAAACTCGTGCAGGTACCCATGCTGCCAATCCTCATCCGGGGCAGGATGGCTCCACCCTTGCTTGGTCCCCGTCTTTTCCACCACGTAGACATCCCTGAGAAGGTCCTCCTTGGGACTGTAGGTTTCGAGGGCATTTACCGGATTCAGATTGCAGCGTGTACGGTGATTGTTGGCAAATACCTCCAGCCAGTTGTGAACCCCGCCCAGCACGAGCTCCGAAGAGAAGATATCGGCCACTGTGCCATCCTCAAAGGTAACGTGCATCTGGCCATAGTCTTCGATGTCCTCGTAATTCGTGCGGAGGAACCCTGCGTCGCGAAAGGTCCCGAGGCGTGTTATTTCGTGCGTGCGAGCGGAAACTGTTACAGGACGTATGGGCCTGCGGTCGCGCCCTTCGCCCTCGGCCCGCTTCAGGTAAAGGGCTGCCGTTAGAGGATGGCATCCCTTGCCCACCAGCGCCCCGCCCCCGGAAAACTTCCAGATACCGTAATAGGGGGAATGTGAGCCGCTGTGTGATTCATCCCCGATGACCCACAGAATCTGGCCGCCACTCTTCACCAGGATTTCACGCTCCTTTTGCACGGCGGGAGCATACACCCAGTTTTCCGCATAGCAGATGCGTCTTTCCGCATCCCGGGCAGCCGCCAGGATGCGGTCGCAACTGGCCATCGCCTCCCGCAACATGACCTCCTTGCTGAAGGCGTTTCCCCGGAAATCAGGCGTGCCCGGACCGTAATATCCTGTAAACGGTTTTTCGATCACTACGTGCTTGCCCTTGCGGAGGGCTTGGACAGCAAGCGGTTCATGGGTTGACCCGGGGGTGCAGAGATCAAGGACGTCAGCAGCCTCACACAGTTCCTCGAATGAGGCAAAGGCCTTGATCCCGTGCTGGCGCGCAAACGCCTCCCGCGATTCTGCGGATTGTGAAGTCACCCCCACAACTTGAACCGGCGTCCCATAAACGCGCTGGTATCCTTCCCAGTGGAAACGGGCGGCAAAACGCGCTCCCGCGATCCCAATCCGAATTGGTTCCGACATAAGAAACTCCTATGCCCGCCAAGCTCCAGCGCAAGGTTACGCTGGTCCAGCTTGACGTTGAGTAACCATGGAGTATCATATCAAAAGGGAGCGGCTGATCTCGTGAAACTGCTGAATACTCTACACTCGCAGCGCCGGGCCCGGTGAAAGAAGGAAACATGGCCGAAGAGAGACTGAAGCTGGCTGTCTTTGTCGACTTTGACAATATTCAGATTGGGGTCAAGGACACACTAGGAAAGGATTTCGACGTCTCCGTGGTGCTCGAAGCACTCAAAGAGCGGGGGGAAGTGGTCAGCAAGACTGCTTATGGTGACTGGGCCCGCGCCGGTGATTATGGCCGCCAGATGACGCAGCATGCGGTGCAAATGGTGCAACGGAACGTTACACCCCGCGGCGACAAGAACGGAGCGGACATCAACCTGGCTCTCGACGCGCTGGAGATGGCCTTCACCCGCGACCACATCAACGCTTTTGCGATTGTGGGTGGCGATAGCGACTTCATCGCGCTGGTGGAGAAGCTCAAGCAGTACGATAAGCGGGTTTTCGTGGTGGGCGGCCGCCAATTTACCAGCGGAATCCTGCAGCGCAACTGTCACGAATTTATTGCCTACGAGAATTTGCTCGAGGCCGCGACGGGCGGAGACGGTTCACGCGCGGCACGGGCGGCACGGAGCGCCGGGCGGGGCTCGAGCGAAATCAAACCACTCTCCAGCGCCCTTCCGAACATCCGGCGCGCACTCAAGATCCTCGCCGAGCGGGAAGTGGCCCCACAACTTGGCCTGCTCAAGAGCACGTTGCTCCAGTTGGATGCCACTTTCACGGAGCGGGACTATGGCGCGGGATCGTTCTTGGAGTTCATTCGGAAACTTGAGAAAGAAAACCTCGTTCAGGCGCGCAAGACGGACCGGGGCTACCTGGTTGAGATGGTGGAGGCGGAAGGCTCGAAAGAACTCCCGCCGGAGACCGTGGAACCCGCCGGCGAGACGGTCCCCGAGCCGGCCGCGCCGGCCGAATTGGCTCCCTCTCCATCACCGGAAGGCGCTCCTGAATCGGGCCTGAACGCGGAGGAGACATTTGCTCTGCTGAAGAAAGCCCTTTCATCACTCCTTGAGAAGGGGCCTTCCCGTCCCATTTACCTGCGCCAGGTCCGCCAGGCAATGCGCAGTGCGGATGGACGTTTTGATGAGCGGCAGGCTGGTTTTCGCGGGTTGCTCGACCTTCTCCACCAGGCGCAACGCGAAGGTTGGTTGCGGCTGCACCGGGATCGTAAAGGAGTCTGGAGAATCTTTCCCACTTCGACGGAAGCCGTCCCCACACCCGTGGCGCCTGAAGCGGTTCCCGAACTCGCTGTTATTGCCGATACTGAAGCCGCCCCGCCGGAAACCGACGTCCTCTGGGAAGCAGTGGAGAGTCCAGATGAAACAACCGTGATCGAGGCGCCCCAGGCCGCGCCACCCCCGAGCGAACAGCCCGCTCCGGTGGAAGCGGCTCCAGAGAAGAAGGTGCACAAGCCCCGTCCTGCGAAGCGCTCCCCAAGAAGGCCTCAGCGCAAGACGACTTCGCGACGCAAGCCCAAAGAAACCACTGAACCATGAGGTTTCATGAGTTGCCGGCCTCTTCCGCTTCAGGAAGGTGGGGAGCTGCGCTGGCCGTGGCAATCAGGCAAGGTCGGAACGAAGGGCTTCGACCGTTCAAGCACCACGGCGCGTATGGAAATTGCCAAGTCTAACGAAGTCGGGTCCCTGCCTGCAACCTATGGTCTCCAATGACCGTCTAATTAATTAGAAATTGTGTTAGCTTAAACTGTTCTACGCCAAATTTTGCAAAGCGGGGCAAGCGGGCGTTGTCGTTGTGCTTTCTGTTTGGCTCTGCTAAGGAGGCCGAATTTGCGAAACCTGGTTGCTGCGTTTCTGTGTGTTTTTCTGAGTGGGGCTGCGCTGGCTGCGGAAGGAGGTCGGGAAGCCGAACGGCTTGAAAGGGCCGCTGAGGTGATCACCGAAGTTATGGGAACGCCGGAAAAAGGAATTCCCAGGGACCTGCTCAATAAAGCGGTTTGCGTGGGCGTGATTCCTTCCGAGAAAAAGGTGGCTTTGGGATTGGGTGGCAGCTTCGGCCGGGGAGCCCTGGTTTGTCGTCAGGGAGGGACTGGACCCTGGGCCGCGCCTTCAATGTTTACGGCAGGGGGCGCGAATTTTGGGTTTCAACTGGGGGGGCAGGCGACTGACTTCGTCCTGGTCGTAATGAACGCCAAAGGGGCCGAAAAGCTGCTGCAAAGCAAGGCGAAGCTGGGCGCGGACGCCTCCGTGGCAGGAGGCCCGGTAGGCCGAACGGCGGAAGGAGCTACCGACGTGCAATTGCAGGCGGAGATCCTGACTTACTCGCGCTCGCGCGGGCTTTTCGCGGGCCTCTCCCTCGAAGGGCAAATCGTGAAGCAGGACAACGATGCCAATGAGCGCCTGTACGGTCGCGAGGTGGATCCGAAGGATATTCTTTTCAAGGGCACCGTACCTCCTCCAGCAGCCGCCGGCGTGCTGGACGCTGCCTTGATGAAGTACTCGCCGCACGGGGGCGAAAAGTTTTTGCTGAAGTAGGGGTCGCACTCGGTTGAATTCTGGCGGATAGAAGCCGCGCTAAGCCACTTCCCCAGCGTAAATCTTCATGATCGTCTGGAGGAATCTCAGGGCGTGTTCCTTCGGACGCTGGAAGGAGTTGCGGCCGATAATGGAGCCGAAGCCGCCACCATCGCGGATGGCGCGAGCCTCATCGAACACCGCTTCGTCATCATCTTTCTTGGCGCCGCCGGAGAAGATCACGATGCGGTGGCCATCAAACGCGCTCTGGACAACGTGGCGGACGCGCTCGGCGAGCGTTCCGATCGGGATGCCCACCTTCTCGTAAACTTTCTTGGCTTCCGGCTGTTCGATGTGCGCGGTAGGCAGCTTCACCTTGATGACGTGGGCGCCCAATTGCGCCGCAATCTGCGCCGCGTATGCTGCCACGTCAATGGCGGTCTCGCCTTCCTTGCTCAAACTCGTACCGCGCGGATAGGACCAAACCACCACCGCCAGGCCGTTAGCCTTCGCCTCCGCCGCGGCTTCGCGGAGTTGCTGGTACATGGTCTGAGCGTGCGCCGAGCCCGGATAAATTGTGAACCCGATGGCCACGCAGCCCAGGCGCAGAGCATCCTTCACACCCGCTGTCACGGCCGGCAGCGGATCTTTTTCGTCGTGCAGCAGGTCGTGGCTGTTAATCTTCAGGATGAGAGGGATTTCGCCCGCATGACGGTTCGCCGCAGCCTCGATTGACCCAAGCGGCGCCGCGTGCGCATTGCAGCCTGCCGCAAGAGCCAGCTCAAAGTGATAGTTGGGATCGTAGCCTGCCGGGTTGGCAGCAAAACTCCGAGCCGGGCCGTGCTCAAAGCCCTGGTCAACGGGCAGAATCACAAACTTGCCCGTTCCTGCCAGCCGGCCTGAGTTCAACAAGCGCGCAATATTCGTCTTGACCCCAGGGTTGTCACTCTCGTACCAGCTTAGAATTTCCTTTACCCGCGTTGTGTTTCCAGACTTTTCACCCATGGTCACTACCGTCTTCGCAACTCCCATCTCATTGCCTCCTGCTCAATTGCAGACACTTCACACCTCTTCCAGATTAAAGGGCACATCTAGGACCACGCAAGTGGAAAGTTGACAGCGGTCAAGATTTCAGAGAGCGTTATAATGGACGCTCGCTTTAGAAACGCTTTGGGGGAGGCATCATGCCTGATGAGATTAGTCGTCGCGAATTCTTGAAGACCAGCACCCGGGGAGGAGCGGGATTGGCCGCGCTGGGCGGCATCACTTTCCTGGCCCACCCAGAGCGCGTGTTTGGCGCCAACGAGCGCGTGCGCGTGGCCGTGGTTGGCCTGCACGGGCAGGGCTGGTCGCATGTGCGTGAGTACGGCGAAATGAAGGACGTGGAACTCGCCGCCTTCTGCGACGTGGATGAGAACGTCCTCGACCAACGACTGGCGGAGGCCGAGAAGATGGGGATCAAGAGGCCGGAACGATTCACCGACCTGCGCAAGCTGCTGGAGGACAGATCCATTGACGCCATCTCCATCGCCACGCCCAACCACTGGCATTCGCTCCAGGCCGTCTGGGCATGCCAGGCGGGCAAGGACGTTTACGTTGAGAAGCCTCTCTCCCACAACTGGTGGGAAGGTCGCCAACTGCTGCGCGTCGCACAGAAGTACAACCGCATCGTGCAGCACGGGACGAACAGCCGCTCCGGCAAGGCTATCATGGAGGGAATGCAGAAGATGCGCGATGGCTTGATCGGGGAGGTCTATCTCTCCCGCGGGCTTTGCTACAAGTGGCGGAACACCATCGGGCATGCTCAGGAAGAGCCCGTGCCGTTAGGCGTTCACTACGACCTTTGGACTGGCCCGGCGCCCCTGAAGCCCTTCACCAAGAACCGCTTCCACTACAACTGGCATTGGATCTGGGACACGGGGAACGGGGATATCGGCAACCAGGGCATCCACGAGCTCGATGTGGCGCGCTGGGGGCTGGGCGTCAAGTTCCCCAACAAGGTCTCGGCCCTCGGCGGGCATTTCATGTTCGAGGATGACCAGCAGACCCCCAACACGCTCAGCGTGGCCTGCCAGTTCGATATGCCGGACGGCAAGCGCCGCTTGCTGGAGTTTGAAGTCCGCCACTGGATGTCGAATCACGAGGCAGAAATCGGTGCGCCGGCATTTGGCGGAGGTGAGGTGCCTGCCGCCTTGGGCAACGCCGCCGAGTCAAAGCGCAAGAGCAAGGGACCACTGAACAGCATCGGAAACATTTTCTACGGCTCCCAGGGCTACCTGGCGATGAACGGATACGATTCCTACAAGTGCTGGCTTGGTGAGGAGCAGGAACCCGGACCTCACGCTGCGGCCGGAGGCAACAACTGGAGGAACTTCATCGACTGCGTCCGCAGCCGCAAGAAGGAGGACCTGAACGCGCCTGTTGAGGAAGGCTATGTCTCCTGCACGCTTTTGCACCTGGCCAACGCCTCCTACCGCCTGGGCCGCACGCTGAACTTCGATCCTGAAAAAGAGGCGGTGATCGGCGACGACGAGGCCAATCAGCTTTTGCGTGACGGCGACCGTGGCTACCGCGACCCCTACGTGGTGCCCCAGGAGGTGTAGCCCCTGCGTCTCAACGTCCGTGCGGCGAACCCCGCGGTCGGGGTGGGGGGACCTGCCGCTACTTCACCTTCGTCGCCGTCACTTCAATTTCATAACGCCGATTGGTTACGACATCGTCCATGGTGGCGATTAGTGTGGGCTTGCCGGGTGTCACAACGGATGTAATGTTACTCTTCTGTTGCCGAAACACCGGGTTGCTAGCGGCTGCTGGGGGCATCTCTTGCGCGACGACACTCGAGGATTCCAAGCTGATCTGGAGTGCTACGCTGTCCTCTCGTCCACGAGGCTGGCAGTCAATGTTCATGCCCACGTCGTCGTATTGAAGTCCCTTTGCGCCGCCTACTATCGGTACTCTGTTACCGACTCGGATCATGCCCCATGAGCCATCTTCAACAATCATCATGTAGTTTCGGGAATTCAATCGCTTCCCGTCCTCGATCTCTCGCACGTTAAATTCGATGCGGTATGCCACGAGGGGTTTCTGCTCTGTGGTCACGGACTCTTTGGCTTTTTCTTGCTGAGCAGATGCCGAGTTCGGAATCAGCGGCAGGCAGAAAGCCATTACCGCGATTGCCAATCGTATTGATACGGCCCTTTTCATAATTTTCTCCTCACTTTCCCTGTTCGAATTGAGAGTCATCGAGCGGCTTTATCTCCAGGGCAGCAATTTTGATTCTCGAGATTTCCAAGTCACTAACTGGCGCTTCTTCTGTCTCATTAGTGCCCGCAACCAAATCGGGTTTGGTCGCTTTGTTGAGGAACGCCAACAGGAGCTTCTCCTGCTCCGTGAGTGGCAAGGGAGTGGGAAATTGCTCCGGACGTGAGCGGCGCGTCGCAACCCTGCGGACCCCACCTGGAGGTTTGCGAGGGCCCAACCGCAGTTGCTCTCGAGAGACCATCGGTGGCGCAGGCTGCGTTGTGACCGGCTGAGGCAACGCGGCGCGGGGTGTGGGTTGTCGAAGTGGAGCACGGGCGAAGTGCAGCGTCAAAACGATAATAGCCAATGTTCCTGCGCATGCCGCTACCGCCCAACCCAACCCGCGCCGCCGCGCCGCGCGCTGCCGATTCCGGATGCCGGCCAGGATTCGCATCTCGAGCCCTGACCGCGGCTCTTCGCCGCGATATTGCTTCAGCGAGGCCTCGAGCAATTCGTCCACGAATGGGGCTGGTTTGTCATCGTGCATGTTTAGGCTCCAACAGGGCCGCGAGTTTCTGGCGCAAGATTTCGCGCCCCCGCAACAATCGAGTCCGGACCGAACCTTCCGGGATTCCCAGCACCTGCGAGATTTCCGCAGATGTAAGCTCTTCCGTTGTCGAGAGAATCAACGCCTCGCGGAGATCGCGAGGAAGTGAACCGACCAGCCGCCCCAGCAGCGACATCATCTGACGGCTCGCGGCGATTTCATCCACCGCAGCGCCGTCTGCCCGCAGTTTGCTCACAACCTCCGCCGCGTCCTCGAGTGTGACCTCGGCCGGCGTTCTCTTTCGGTCTAGCGCCACCCGCCACGCTACGCTCGCCAGCCATGCTCGCCGGTCGCGGATTTCCGCCCAGCGTTTGCGCTGTCGCAGGAAACGCAGAAAGGTCTCTTGCGCAACGTCCTCCGCGTCGTGGTGGTTCCGCAACACCGAGTAGGCAATTTTGTAGACGAGCCGGGCCTGATCCCGAACTGTGGCCTCGAGCTCGTCCCTGCTGGCCTCGGTTGTCGAAACGGACTCGCTCAGAATCACCTGCCCGGCATCGATCATCGCGGCCCTCATATGGAAAGACGGGCTTGCCGACCAAAGCGTTCAGATAAATTAATGAGCTTCCCGGTAGGCTTTCAAAATTCCCTCAAGAGATACGATCCCTTCCAGCTTGGTCAGGTCAGCACGATGCACCACGGGCAGGAAGGGCACATCGCCGACCCGCCTAAGCGCTACATCCAGGGCGTGGTCGGGATGGGCGTGGGGAAGGGGCGGCCCACGGAGAACGCTCCCGACCACCACTCCGCCCTTCCCCTCGGCGGCGGCCTGCCGGAGCATGTGCTTGGTAATCCCGTACCATTTTCCTCGGCCATCGTCGACAAAGAAGAATTCCCCCGTGGTGCCTTCAAGACGAGAGAGCGCGTCGGTTACGGAGTCTTGGCTGCTCAGGATGGGGTCCTGACACGGCTGCATCGCATCCTCCACGAGCAGGGCATGCTCTTCGCGCCGCTCTTCCATGGAGGGGAGATCCACGCCATCCTGTCTCGAAAGGAGATCGAAGAGAGGCGTGCGCTGATATTGCCTGGAAATCAAGTACGCAATCGTATTGGAAATCATGACGGGCAGGATAATCGAGTAATTGCCGCTGACTTCCAGCACCATGAACACGGAAGTCATGGGGACGCGCAGGAAGCCGGCGAAAAACGTTCCCATCCCTACCAGGGCGTAAGCGCCCACCGATCCGGTGAGCCAGGGGAAGAAGTGGCGCTCCACGCCGCCCACCGCGCCCCCAATCATGGCCCCGATAAAAAGGGTGGGAGCGAACATGCCGCCCGGCGTCCCGCTTACAAAGGAAAGCGTCGTCGCCATGATCTTGAACGCCCCGAGAAGCAGAAGCATGCGCCAGGGAAATTGGTCGTGCATGGCTTGGTCGATATATTGATAACCGGCCCCCATGACTTGCGGGAACCAAATCCCAATCACTCCGATGGCGAGGCCGGCGAGGGCCGGCTGAAAGTAGTGCGTCCAACGCGGGAGAGCCATGAGCCGGGGGCGCGCGTACCCCACAAGCTTCACGAAAACCAGCGAGGAAATCCCGCCAATGACGCCGAGGGCGGCGTATGCAAACAACTCCGCAGGGTGAATCAGATGATAGATGGGTATGCGGAAAAGGGACTGGTCTCCGAGAAACCAGCGCGCGACCACGACGCTGGAGACGGCAGAGAGAACGATGGCCCCCAGCACTCCGGCTGTCCACTTTCCTATAACCTCCTCAATCACGAACAGCACCGCCGCAATCGGAGCATTGAACGCCGCCGCCAAGCCTGCCGCCGCCCCCACGGGAGCTATCAATCTTACCTTGTCCCGCGAAAAACGCATGCGGCGTCCCAGGGCGGATGCAATGCCGGCTCCCATTTGCAAAGAAGGATCTTCCGGACCAAGGGATTGGCCGCTGCCAATGGCCAGCGCGCAGGTTACGAACTTTCCGATGACGGTCCTGAAGGGAACAAATCCATCGTAAATATAGACGGCGGCCTTGGTTTGATTCACCCCGCTGCCGCGAGCGCGCGGGAAAAGCTTCATCACCAGCAGAGCCACGCCCAGCCCTGCGGCGGAGGGCACCAGGAGGGCGCGCCACCGCGCAATAACCAGGCCGGACCCGAGCAGCATGAGGCGCGTGTACTCAATAGTGATGCGGAATAAGACCACTGCCAGCCTGGAGAAGAGACCAATGACCACTGCCAACAGCAGGAAAACCTGCTGCTCACCCAGGGTCCACTCACCATTCCCGAAGCGCAGCCGCCTTCGCATCTCCTCCAGAACTCTGCCCGTGCGGGAGATCCAACTTCCTTGAGTCTGCGAAGCCGCTGGAAGGCTGGAGAGAGGGCTCACTCGTTCCCTCCTTCCTGTACGCGTGACAGGAGTAAGAGCGCCAGGTCCACGCCCTGCGGTTCCCCGCACGTGTGTTCCGTGACCTTCTCGATCTCAAAAACCATGTCCGTTACCTTGAGCAACAAATCAGGATCGCGGGCCAGGTCACGCTCACGCACCTTGGGTCGGAGGGCCAAGGCGAGTGCATTTACTTTCTGGAGGTCGGACTGCTGCGGGCCATTTTCGAATGACACGCCGCGAGCCGCGGCGCACCCACTCAGCCTCTCCGTGCTTTGGGTAAAGGCCCGGAGCGCGCGCTCCGCGCGCTCCTGCCCACTCAGCCGAGGCGCTAGCGGATCGCTCTCCAGAATCAAAGTGGCTGTCTCCAAGAGCGATTGAGAGTGGACCGAAAGAGCGCCTGCGCGTTTAGCGCGGGCAAGATAGCGCCGGGCATCGCGGTAATTGCGCATCTCGAAACTCGCTTCTCCCGCCCCCTCTAACGCCGGTGTGTAGTTCGGGCGAAGCCGCAGAGCCTGGCGGAAGAGGGGCGCGGCATGTTCGTACTCTCCAGTCTTCAGCAGAAGCGTAGCCACCTGCGTTTCGCGCGCCGGGTCGCTTGGCAAGTCGGCCGTCAACGCGATCAGTTCGGCCTGCGCCTGGGCCTTTTGCCCAACGCTCAGGAGGAATTCCGCCAGCTCCAACCCACCACGGCGTCGATGTTTGGCAGGATCGTCATTCCATTGCCCGTAGATGGCATCGTGGTAATACTGAACCGCCTCCGGCACCGAGCCCGAATTGGCCGCCAGCCGCGCCAGCTCCAGATTAACCTTACCGTCGCCGGGCTCCCTTTCCCACAAGCCGAGCAAGTAGGCGTGCGCCTCGGGGAGGTGGCCTGCGGCGGCCAGCGCGTGTGCCAACTCTAATTCAACAAGCGAATCATTCGGCGAGTACACCAGCGCGGACCGAAAATCCTCCAGGGCTGCTTCAGCATGGCCCGCCGTAAGTTCCCGCTCGCCGGAGACGTACCACTGCCGGGCCAAGGCGCGTTCCTTTGCACGATAGGCCTTCACCGCGAAAGTTGTAATGACAAATAGGATGATCAGAACCAGAAAACTGAGTAGGAGAAGTGTGTTGCGGCGCATCGACCACAAAAATCTGCCGTTCTCGCTGCACATGGGGCATTCTTGTTCACCCCACGGAATCAGTTGCCCGCATTGTTCGCAGCGACGCTCGACTTGCATCGGACCCTAGCTCCAACATGCCCATCGGCTTGCAATGATTCGGACCTGAGAAATATAACAAGATACTGTGGATGAGTCACCTATGCCGCGAAGGCCGGGAAGAATAGTGAGGATGCTCTGACATTTGACGCCCTGCGGTAGGGTTGCTAAGATGAGTTGATTTAGCTGTATTGAGGAGACTCCGCTATGGACCGGCTGACCCGCCACGAACTGAAGCAGGACGAGTTTCGCGAAACTCTGGACCAACTCGAGCAATACCTGAAAGCGCATCTCAAGGAAATCCTGACGGTCGCCACCCTGATCGTTGTGGTGGTGGGCTTGGCGGGGGGACTGAAGTATTACCTCAGCCAGCAGGACGCCAGCGCCAATATCGAGCTCGCTTCCGCCTTGGGGACTTTCCAAGCCTATGTGGGAAATGTCACGCCGGGGACACTGGGCGCTGAGTCGGAAACTTTCTTGAATGCAAGGGATAAGTACCAGAGGGCGCGGGAACAGTTCAACGCGATTGTGCTCAAGTACCGGATGTTCCCTCGGCCGAAAGCTGTGAGCATCGCGCGTTACCACGTGGGGATCTGCGAATCGCTGCTCGGAAACTCGGCCGCGGCCATTAATACCCTGCAAGAAGCCAGTCGTGATGGAGACCGGGAGATTGCCGCGCTGGCTCAGTTCGCCCTGGCAGGCGAATTCCTCAAGACTGGCAGGAAACAGGAAGCTGTCAAAATCTATCAGAATCTCGCCGATCATCCCAGCTTGGCCGTGCCCAAGGCCAGCGCACTGTTAGCGCTGGCTGATGCCTTGAAAGACTCACAGCCGGCGCGGGCTCGGCAGCTTTACGATCAAATTCAGCGGGAATTCGGCTCGGATGCCTCCATTGCGGAAGCTATGAGGCAGCAGATGGCTGAACTCCCCCAATGACAGGACTGAAGCTCTACCGCTTCCGATCCAACTAGAACCCTAGCCGCTATGCCCGGCCCGCTTCCCAAGACTCCAGCCACGCGCACGGAAAGGGAGGTTGCCTCCTGGTCAAAGGAAGAGGTGCGGCTGCGTGAGAACCCGCGCGTCTTCCGCTTGGGGGAGCGGGTTCAACTATGCCTTGCCAGTTGGGTCGGTTACTTGGCCGTGCTGCTGATTGGGCGCAGCCTGCGATGGGAAGTTTACGGTTGGGAGAACTGGGAAGCAGCCAGGAAAAGGGGCCAAGGGCTCATTTACACCTTTTGGCATCGCGAAATTCTTGCCGCCTGCTGGTTCTGGAGAAAACGTGGAATCGTGGTGATGACGAGCCGGAATTTTGACGGCGAATATATCGCAAGGATCATCCAGATGCATGGTTACGGTGCGGCGCGCGGTTCGAGCACACACGGAGCATCGCAGGCCCTGACGGAGATGATCGAGTGCCTGAGAAACGGAAGAGATGCGGCTTTCACCATCGACGGCCCGCGCGGCCCGCGGTACGTTGCCAAACGCGGGTCGGTGATGCTTTCCAAAGCCACCGGGGCCGCTATCCTTTGCTTTCACGTCGCCTTGCGGCGCGCTTTCGTCTTTCGCCGCACCTGGGACTTGACGCAGTTCCCTCACCCGTTCTCGCGGGCCGCAGTGTTCATCGCGCCACCCATCATAGTCGCATCGCAGGCCAGCGAGGAGGAGCAAGCCAGCAAGCTTAAGCAAGTGCAAAAGGCCCTGGATGACCTCCGGCGACAAGGCGAGGAGTGGGCATTGCGACGTTCGAAACTCGAAAATCGAAAATAGAAACTGGAAATTCGAAAATCGTGATACCCTGCGCCCCACATGCGTTTTTAGGGACGCGTGGCCATGCACCCTCACCTCAACGGCCATTACCAGTTTCCAGTTTCGATTTTCGAGTTTCCAGTTTCTTCCGCCAGGCGCTTGATTTCCGGGTAGAGGGCCTCCGCCTGCGCCCGCGTCTCCTCAAGGCTTCCTGAGCAATCAATTACGTAATCGGCGCAACGGCGCTTCTCTTCAGCCGGAATCTGGGATGCCATGCGCCTCAACGCATCTTGGCGGGAGAGGCCGGCTTTCGCCATCAGCCGCTCGATTTGTTGTTCGGGCCTGCACCATGCCACCAGGATCCTGGCGAAGCGGTCCGCGATGCCGGCCTCATAGATCAGCGCTGCATCCACAAGGATCACAGCTCGAGGGTGCCGGGCGCGCAACTCCTTTGCGAGTTCCTCGACGCGCGCGATCAGGCTGGGATGCACGATCGAGGTAAGTTGGCTGAGCTTCTGCGGGTCGGCAAAGACTATTGAGCCCAGCCGCCCGCGATCGATTTCGCCGCCAGGCTTCAAAATCTCCCGCCCAAAGTGCGAGACGACTTTGTTGTGGATGGGGTTGGGCGGCTGGAGTAATTCGTGGCCGACGCGGTCAGCATCAATCACCTTTGCGCCCAGCGCCTCCAGGAAGCGCGCCACGGTGCTCTTGCCGGAGGCGATTCCACCTGTCAATCCGAAGCTTCGATGCATAGTTTCGAGAAAGAGCGGTATTTCACCTGTCATCCCGAGATAGCGCTTGCCAACAAGAATGGCGGGCTCGGAATGACACGCAGTACTTTTTTCAGCGACCTGCTCAGCCAGCCAGTTTAGCATAGGTTCAAGCGGTAGATTGGAAGGCGGCTGGGTTTCGTTTATAATGGCACAACGGTCGTTTACAGCCGCTGCCACATGTTGCGCAGGCTGAGAAGAGAAGCTTGCTGGGCGTCTGCAAGGGCCGAAATCGAATCGGACGGTGAAGTGTGGGTGATCTTGCGACAGTCCCCGATACGGAGAAGCGCTTCGTTTACAGCATCATGGATATCATGAGCTTTCTTCCACATCGTTATCCGTTTTTGCTGGTTGACCGCATACTGGAAATCGAAGGTGACAAACGCATTGTCGGGCTCAAGAACGTCACCATCAACGAGCCGTTTTTCCAGGGTCATTTCCCCGGCGCACCCGTCATGCCTGGGGTCTTGATCATTGAGTGCATGGCCCAGGTGGCGGGTGTGATGATCTACCGTGACATGCCGGACAAGGACAGAAAACTAATCTATTTTACCAGCATCGAAAACGCTAAGTTCCGCCGCCCAGTGCTGCCGGGCGATCAACTTCGAATCGAGATGCAATTACTGAACCGGCGCACGAATTTCGGAAAAATGAACGGTCAAGCTACGGTGGAGGGGAAGTTGGCGGCGGAAGCGATTGTGACGTTTGCCATCTCGGAACGCCCGGGTCAATCAGGTCAATGAAGGCTCATCCCACAGCGATCGTTCATCCCAACGCCAGGCTTGCGGGCAACGTGACGGTGGGCCCTTATTCCCTGATCGGGGAAAACGTCGAATTAGGAGAAGACTGCGAGGTGATGTCCCACTGTGTCCTCGAGGGAAACACGCAAATGGGCAGGGGAAACCGCATCTTCCCCTACACTTCGATCGGACTTGCTCCTCAAGATCTGAAATACCGCGGCGAACCGACGCGAGTGGAGATCGGCGACGGCAATACCATCCGCGAGTTGGTCACCATTCACCGCGGCACTGAGGAGGGGGACAGGATCACGCGAATCGGCAGCCATAACCTCTTGATGGCCTACGTGCACATCGCGCACAATTGCCACCTGGGAAGCCACATCATCATGGCGAACGGGGCCTCGCTGGCCGGCCACGTCGAGATTCAGGATCACGCCTCGGTAGGTGCGTTTTGCGGCATTCACCAATTCTGTCGCATCGGCGCCTACAGTTTCCTGGGAAGCTACAGCATCGTGAACCAGGACATCCTCCCTTACTCGAAGACTTCCGCCCCCCGCCCGCTGAGCGTTCTCGGAGCCAACCGTCTGGGGCTCGAGCGGCGCGGCCTGAGCACCGACGATTTGAAGGACCTGGAGCGCGCCTTCCGCTTGCTGACCCGGTCTAAGCTCAACACTACCCAGGCACTGGAAGCCATCGAGTCTTCCGCCTTCAAGTCCGACCACGTGCGGGCCTTGGTGGAATTCATCCGGACTTCTGAGCGCGGTGTGGTGAAATGACAGAAGACCGATATGCCATTATTGCCGGGAACGGACATTTCCCCTTCCTGGCGCTGGAAGCGGCGCGGGACCAAGGCATCGATCCCTTGGTGGTGGGCATCAAGGAAGAAGCATCGTCGGAGCTTGCAACCCTGGCGAGCGCAATTCACTGGCTGAGCTTGGGTGAAGTTTCGAAGCTGCTGGATCTCCTGGTCGCCGAGCGCGTCAGCAAAGTGGTGCTGGCCGGCCAGGTGAAGCACGTGCAACTCTTCAGCTCCATCAAACCGGACGGGCTGGTGCGCCGCGCCTTGCAAAGCCTGCCGCGGAAGAACACAAACTCTCTCATTGGGATATTCGTCGGCATGCTCGAAAGCCGGGGAATCCAGGTGGTCGATTCGACGCTTTTCCTGAAGCCGCTGCTTCCGGAGGCCGGGCCACTTACGCGCCGCGCGCCCGACGCTGAAGACCAATCGGATATCGCCTATGGCCGCGAGATCGCCAAGAAGCTTGCGGGCCTCGACATCGGCCAAACTATCGTAGTGTCTGGCCGGGCTTGCGTGGCCGTGGAGGCCATGGAAGGGACGGACGCCACCATCGAGCGCGCGGCTAGCCTGAGTAACGGACGGAGACTGGTGGTCGTCAAAGTAAGTAAGCCCCGCCAGGACATGCGCTTTGACGTCCCCGTGGTGGGACTGAGGACTATCCAGGTGATGCGACGGTCAAACGCCCACGTGCTGGCCGTAGACGCGGGCAAGACCCTGCTGTTTGAACGCCAGGCCATGATAGAGGAAGCGGATGAGGCGGGCATTGCCATTGTAGGAATGAAGGACTAGGAGAAAGCGAAATTCGAAAATGGAAAATGGAAACTCGAAACTGGAAAATGGCAGGGGTGCCTTCTAGTTTGCCGGTTACGGTTTTCCGAGTTTCGATTTTCCGGTTTCGATTTTCGAGTTTCCAGTTTCGGTTTTCCAGTTTCCAGTTTCTGACTTTCTGCGAGGGTCGAGTTGAGCGAAAGAGTTGCAGTAGCCGTGGTCGGGGTTGGTGAGCACGGCAAGAAACACGCCCGGGGATTGCAGCAGGTCTCGGGAGCGGAGCTCGTAGGAGTCTATGATCTTCGCCCCGAAAGAGCCAGGGAACTGGCGGCTGAACTCGGAGTCCGGGCCTTCGCGGGCCTGGAGGAGGTGTGGGGTGCAGTTCGTGCCGTAAGCGTGGTTATACCCACCACCAGCCACGCCGAAGTAGCCCGCCAGGCCTTTGCCCACGGCGTGGATGTTCTTCTCGAGAAGCCTATCACGCGTACCCTGGAGGAGGCCGAAGAGGTGACGGCTCTAGCCAGAAGCCGGGGTCGTATCCTGCAGGTCGGACACCTCGAGCGGTTCAACCCCGGGGTGGTGGCCGCCAAGGCCATAGCCCGCCAGCCGCTGTTTTTTGAAATCCACCGCATGGGCGTTTTCAGCGCGCGCAGCCTGGATGTTGACGTGGTGTTCGACCTGATGATCCACGACCTCGATCTGGTGCTGTGGATGGTCAGTTCGGAGGTCTGTGAAGTGCGCGCGGTGGGGTTGCCGGTGCTCTCCGACAAAGTCGACATTGCCAATGCCCGCGTGGAGTTTGAATGCGGCACGGTGGCCAACTTCACCGCCAGCCGCGTCAGCACGGAACGGATACGAAAGTTCCGTTATTTCCAGCCCTACGATTATGTTTCCATTGATTTTACGCGACGCGATGCAACACTCTTGAGGGTGGATAACGGCGGCCCCGCGCCCCGCATCAGTTTTCAGAAGCTCGAAACCACGCCCGCGGACCCCCTTCAGTCAGAACTCGAAGCTTTTGTCGAATCTGTCCGAACCCGGCGCGCGCCTCTGGTGGGTGGGCCGGAGGGTCAGCGAGCGCTAGCCTTGGCCGAGCGCGTGATGAATTGCATCGAAGAACATGCGGGCAAGGTGAACGTTCGCCTGGGCCGGCCGGTAGGTCAAAGCGGGGAAATGTAGTTTCTTTTTTCGATTTTTGAGTTTGTATTTTCTAATCTCTGATTCAGAAGATGAGTCTAATACCAACCCGTGATACCAAGGTCGAGACCGGCGTGGACGCTACGCCGACTGGAAGTCCCCCTATACCCGAGCCTGAGTACCACCTCACCTTCGTGGATTCCACCCTTGCACCCGTTTCCCTTTTCCGGCAGATTTTGGAAAGGTTCCGCGAACCGAAGTTCACCGTTCCGGAAAAGTATTCCCGGGAAAACGTCACTGCGGACGCGACAACTTCCGGGAGTCCCGCTGAACCCGGGCCCGAGTTCCACGCCACTTTCGTGGATTCCACCCTTCCACCTGTCTCGCTATTCCGTCAGATTTGGCAAGGGTTCCACGAACCGAAGTTCACTGTTCCCAAGAAGTATTACCAGGGAAAGGTCACTGGTGAAGCTACGCCGACCGTAAGTTCCCCCGTACCTGGGGCTGAGTTCCACCCCACCTTCGTGGAATCCAGCCTTCCTCCCGTTTCCCTCTTCCGGCAGATTGTGCAAAGCCTCCGCGAACCGAAGATCGCCGTTCCGAAAAAGTATTCCCGCCGAAATGCCACTCCGCCCGCAACGGACGCACCTCCTGTGTTTGTGGATCCCAACCAGCTCAATCTCTTCGAGAAGCCAAGGGTCCCCTCGATCCCGATCGGCTCAAAGCCCACCGATCTCCCGGAGGGTTGGCAGGACTATCATGTGCTGCTGGATCTGGATCCGGAGGCCATAAAGTGGCGGCGCCGCACGATGTACCTGACTTCGGTGATCCTGCACGGAATCCTGGTGCTGATTCTCGTCTTCTCACCGGACTTGCTGCGCCGCGGAAGGCAGATGATGGGATTGCCCGTCGAAGTGGCGCCCCGGAAACAGTTCTCCTATCTCTTGCTGCCACCGGAGGTCCTGCGCCGGTTGCGCGAGCCGCCACCGGAGAACTCCCCTCTTTCAGACCAAAACCGTCGGGCCCAAGGCCGCTCGCCAGTTATTAACCCGAACGGCCTGCACATGCCCTACTCTCTCGGCAACACGAAATTGCCAGAAATCGCCGGCGGCGGTAAACCTCCTGCCGCTGCTCCCACTCCACCGCCGGGTGGCGGTAATAACGCGCCTGCCAGCCCACCCTCCAATCAGTCGTCGAACCAAACTCCCGCAGAATCTAAGAACGATGGCGGCCTGCAACTCGAAGACGTCAAGCCTAATACAGGAGGCGGCGGTTCGGGCTTGAACCTCCCGAACCTCACCCCTGGCCAAGCTATTCAGCAGTCGTTGCACTCCGCGGCGCGCGCCGGGCGCTATTCGAGCGGCAGTGGAAGCGGCAACGGTGCAGGTTACGGAGATGGCAATGCGCAGTTTCAGAACCTCGAGCCGAACTTCTCCACGGAAGGGCCTATTATCCTCTCCGATACACGCGGCGTGGATTTCGGTCCCTACCTCTCGCGCGTCGTCTTCATAGTTAGACGGAATTGGTACTCGATGATTCCTGAATCGGCGCGGCTGGGCGAAAAAGGCCGGGTGGGCATTGTCTTCGAGATCCTCAAAAACGGTACCGTCCCCCAACTCCGACTGGTTGCCTCGTCAGGCTCCGACCCGCTCGACCGCGCGGCCCTGGCAGGCATCCGCGCTTCGATCCCCTTCCCGCCCTTGCCGGAGGAGTTCACCGGCAACCATCTGGTTCTACAGTTTATCTTCCTCTACAACATGACCTTAGCGCAGTAGTCATTGGCCGGCGCGACCGCAACCAGCAACAAGCTTTTCGTTGCCCCGCCGCGGCGGGCTGATTGCCGATTGACGATTGAAAAAGCGGTGTGGTAACTCCTTCCGCTACCTATCAGCAATCGTCAATCGTCAATCGAAAATCGTCAATTCCAGCCATTATGCGCCAAACTCCAAAGGTGGGTTTTGCCGGGGCAAGTCCGAAAACCGCCGGTCGATGTGTTAAAATCACGATTTGAGGAGTGGCTCCACGGGCAAGTGAGCGCACACGCTTCACGTTCCAATTCGCCGAGCTTCGGCCTCGCCATGAGGCCCTCGATAGAGGAAGCTGACAATGCTTCGTTTTTCTCGAATTCAACTACTGGGTTGTTTTCTGCTGCTCACAGTGGTTCTAGGAATCCTGCTGCTGCGCGCGCTGCGTCTGGTATGGTGGTCCCGATAGAAAAGGGTGCTCCCCTGGTCGCCATTGTCGGTCCCACGGCGGCTGGGAAATCGGCCCTGGCGCTGGCCCTGGCTGAGTCTCTGGACGGAGAAATCGTTAACTACGACTCGGTGCAGCTTTACCGGGGATTCGACATCGGGTCGGGGAAACTAGCGCCGGAAGAGCGCCGCGGCGTTCCGCATCACCTCTTGGACTGTCTGGAAGCCGAAGAGCAATTTACGGCAGGGGATTACCGCCGGGAGGCGCTGGGCGTATTAGCGGGAATCAAAGAACGAGCGAGATTGCCTGTTTTCGTCGGCGGCACGGGGCTCTATCTGCGCGCAGTTTTCATGGGACTGTTCGACGGCCCGCCCCGCTCTGAGGAGTTGAGGGGCCGGTTGCGTGCCCTCGCGGAGCGGAGAGGTCGCGAGTTCCTGCACCGGCTTCTGAAGCGGATTGATCCCGAAGCCGCCGCCCGGATTCAGCCCCGGGATACGCAGAAAACAGTGCGCGCGCTCGAGGTGTGCGTTCTGGCCCGGACTCCTATCTCCAAGATGCAGGCGCGCGGCCGGAGCGGCCTGGAAGGATATCGAGTCGTCAAAGTGGGATTGCATCCCGAAAGAAGGGAGCTCTGCCAGCGCATTAACAGGCGCGTGGAGTGGATGTTCGCGCGGGGCTTGGTGGAAGAAACACGCGACCTGTTGGCGCGTCAGGACTCGAGCCGCATCAAAGCCCTCGGGGCGCTGGGCTACCGCCAAGCCGGCGCGGTGGCCAAAGGGCAATTGAGCTTGCCGGAAGCCATTCTTCAAACCCAGGTGGCCACCCGGCGATACGCCAAACGGCAGATGACTTGGTTTCGGCACGAGGTGGGAATCATCTGGTTTGGCGGGTTTGGCGACGACCCGCGGGTCCAACGCCAAGTCATTGACCTTTTGCACGACATAGGGATCGCCGCAGCGAGGAGAGGACCAGAATTATGGAATCCGGCGCTCAACATTCAAATTTCAGATCAGGACAAGGGATGATCAGGCCTGTACCAGAAAAGAGAGAAAAAATGGAGAAGCCGCCGCAAAATATCCAAGATGGATTCTTGAATACCGTGCGCAAGGAAAAGCTTGTGGTCACGGTCTATCTGTTAAGTGGTGTCAAACTCACCGGTCGCATCCGCAGTTTTGATAAGTATTCCTTGATCCTGGAGAGCAACAGCCAGGAGCAGTTGGTTTTCAAGCACGCCATCGCTACCGTGGTGCTGCCGCGCGCCGGAAGTGTTCCTGGGTCCGCGCCATCGGAGGGGTAAGGGGATTCGCCGCGCACGAACATCCGAGAAGGCTTTTCTGGCAGGTTGGGAACCATCGCTGCGTTCGGGGCGGATTCCTGGCAGGCCGGAGGCCGAGGATTCTCTTCGGGAACTCCGCGAGTTGGCGGTGGGAGCCGGGGCGCGCATCGTAGGCGCCCTGCTCCAGAGGTCGCCGCAACCCGACCCGGCCACCCTGCTGGGGAAAGGCAAGTTGAACGAGGTCCGGAGTTCCGCGCACGCCGCCGCCGCAGACCTGGTCATCTTCGACCATGACCTCACGCCCTCTCAACTGCGCAACCTGGAGCGCGAGTTGGATCTGAGGGTGATCGACCGGACTCAACTGATCCTCGATATTTTTGCCGGCCGCGCTCGGAGTCGGGAGGGGCAGTTGCAAGTGGAACTGGCCCAGTTGAACTATCTGCTGCCGCGACTGGGGGGACGCGGCGTCGAGCTCTCCCGGCTGGGCGGCGGCATCGGCACGCGGGGGCCTGGTGAGCAGCAGTTGGAGTATGACCGCCGGCGCATTCGCGCGCGCATTCGCTCGCTGCGTGCGGCTATCGAAAAGGTCCGCTCGCAACGCGCTTTGCACCGGGCGCGGCGGCGGGACCATCAATTCCTCACGGTGGCGCTAGTAGGCTACACTAACGCGGGGAAATCCACCCTCTTCAACACCTTGACATCCTCGAGTGTGCTCACCTCTTCGCGGCTCTTCGCCACTCTCGACCCAACGGTGCGCGCTTTGCCGGTGCAATCGCGAAGGCCTGTTTTGCTTTCCGATACGGTGGGATTTATTCAAAAGCTGCCCCCACACCTCGTCGCCGCTTTCCGCGCCACTCTGGAGGAGTTGGAGGACGCCAGCCTCTTGCTTCATGTTACCGATGCCTCCGATTCGCGACACGAGTCCCAGGACGGCGCCGTGGAGTCTTTGCTGGAAACCCTGAGTGTGGGGGCTACTCCCCGGCTTCACCTCTGGAACAAAATCGATCTTGTGGAGGCCGCCAGCAGGAAGCGGCTTCCCGCAGGCCCGCAAGATGTCTGGGTCTCCGCCAGGACGGGTGAAGGCCTCGACGTCCTGCTGCGACGAATCGATCAATCGTTGACCGAGGATCCCGTGATCGAGGCTGACTTCGAGTTCTCGCCGGCGGACGGTGAGAGCTTGGCCCTGCTTCATCGCTCCGGCGTTGTGCTGTCAACCCAGTACGAAGATGACCGGGTCAGAGTCCGGGCGCGCCTGCGCGAGTCACTGTGGGCGAGGCTTAAGAGTACAGAAGAAAAGATGGTTCTGGACCAATGAATCCCAGCATTTTCAGGCCAAAACAGCTTGTGGAAAACTTTGTGGAAAAAATCACGCGGGCGCGAGGGGCTGGAAGCCTGCTTACACCCGCTAAAAATGCGGCTCCCGTGAAGATGATGCCAATTAGTCTTGTTTTTTCAAGTACTTACGAACGGCTACCCCGTGCGAATTGGATTGAAATGGCCCTCCCGCGTCAGGGCCCTAAATGCGCCATAAACGGGGCGAGTTTTGCACAAGAATGAGGCAATCGGGGGGTCGCCGCGTAGCCCTGAAGTCTCTCTCTATCCGCATGAAATCAGGCTGAATTCAAGCTAGGCTCGATGCGTGATTGCTCGACATCCGAGAGCTGACGGACGCTTTCATTGTCGATTGCCGATTGTCGATTGGCGATTGTTGATTGGCGATTGAAGGAGGGGGGCGGCAACTTCCTCGCCTATCAATCGGCAATCCTCAATCGAAAATCGACAATTCCAGGATGCGCGTTGACACCCCGTTGGAGGTCCGTTATAGTTAGGTGGGACAGCGTGGTTGGTCCTGGCGTTGCATCTCGGCACTCGCGGTAACCGTGCCCTTCCGATCACTCCTCCGCTAAGGACAGATCTCAAAGGCGCATGAATCTCCCCATTTCGCTAACCTTGCTCCGCATCTTCTTCGTGCCCCTCGTGGTGGTGCTGCTGCTAACCACGGGTCACAACATGGACCTCTGGGCGGTGGGGGTTTTTCTGCTCGCCGCGACCACCGACCTCCTGGATGGCTATCTGGCGCGCAAACGCGCCCAGGTGACGACGTTGGGAATACTGCTTGACCCTATCGCTGACAAGTTGCTCACCTCCGCCGCCTTCATTTCGCTGGTCTACCTTCACTTGGTTGCGGCGTGGATGGCGGTAATTATTATTGGAAGGGAATTCGCCGTGTCCGGCCTGCGCGCCATAGCCTCTGCGGAAGGATTCGCCCTGGAAGTGTCCGAGCTGGGAAAGACGAAGATGGTGTCCCAGGTCGTGGCGATCACGGTCATTGTGCTGGAAAAGCAACACCCCTTTCTGCACCCTCTGGGCTATGTCCTCCTGTGGATGGTGGTTCTCTTCGCGCTGGCGTCTGCGGCACAGTACTTCTTTTCCTTTTGGAAAAGATTGGATGTGCGCGTCAAGCGGCGCGCGTTGATTCACCGGGTCGTCCTCAGGACAGGCGAGAAGGAACAGGAAGAAAAAGATGTTGCAGCTCACTGACGCCGAAAAACGTCGGCTGCTCGAGTTGGCGAGAACAGCTCTCGAGGAGGCCGTGCGCTTCGGGAGAATGTCCGAGGTGGCCGAACCCGCAGACGCCCTTCGAACGCCCTGCGGGGCCTTCGTCACGCTCTCTAAGGGGAGGCGCTTGCGGGGATGCATCGGCCATATTGAAGCGCTCAGACCGCTCTATGTCACTGTCCGCGAATGCGCCAGAGCCGCAGCTCTTGACGACCCGCGCTTTGAGCCCGTGACGCCGGCGGAACTGCCCTCCCTGCGACTCGAGATTTCCGTGTTGTCTCCCCTGCTGGACGTTGCTCCGCAGCAGGTCGAAGTGGGCCGACACGGATTGCTGATTTCGCGCGCAGCACAACGCGGGCTCCTCCTGCCTCAGGTTGCTGTGGAATGGAATTGGGACCGCGAGCAATTTCTTGAAGAGACCTGCCTGAAAGCCGGCTTGCCCGCCGATGCCTGGCAGCACGGCGCAAGAATCCAGGCCTTCACGGCGCAAGTCTTGAAAGAACCCTCCAAAACGAAGACTTACTCGAGCTCCACTCCGTAGCCGAGGTTGATGTCCCGCGTGCCGTTCACGATGATCGCCACGGAAGACTTTTCCTGCGTGGAGAGGACCACAACCTCTCCCACGGTCTCGCGGGGTTCCGGGGGAGAAACGATCAAGTCCCAGGGTTTTGGGCAAGGAAGGTAGTAGTAAACCCGATACAGTTGGCCAACCCTCGCTCCGTTCTTTTCTCCAAAGTTAAGGTAGACGATGTCGCCTTTCGCGAGGGCTGCGAAGTTGTTGCGGGCCGCCACAATGGTCCCCTGTATGTTGCCGTTGGGGAGGGGGAAGCGGTCCAACTTCGCGGGTAGGTACTCGGGAATGGTTCGAGGTTGATACGGCACAGCAATATCACCAGGATAAATCGGCTCACAGGCGAAGCTCACCTCGGCGACTGCCCCCTCTGGAGTTACATGAGTGACCTGGACTCTTCCGACATCCTCATAGGGCGTGCCGAGGCCGCGGATGGACGAATGTTCGCCGTTGTACCGCGTCGTGCGGAAGAGGGCTTTCGCCGGCCTGACGAGTGAGAATTGCTCGCCGACTGAGAATCTGCCACTGCTGCGGCTGTAGAGATAGATTGATTCGCTAGGCGTATATTGGCGGATTGACGATTCCAAATCGTTATCTGCGCCATCGAGGACGACGATATCCTTGGGCACGTTACTTGTCGTGATAAACCCGGTGCAATCCACCTGGGATTGCGTGGCGGCAGGGATGGGAGGCGCCGGGGGTGTTTGCTGGCTCAGCGCAACCGCCACTGGAAAGATAAACCATGCGACAGCGACACTTAGAGTTCTTGTGCTCAAAGGTTTCCTCCCCTTCAAATCCTGGCGCAGGCGGGTCGCCACTGACAGCACTGCCAGCGGGCGAACCCCCTTCTATGGGGCATAGTGTAAGGAAATAGATTATTAAAAGTCAAGCAATGGTGGCTGCACGAAGGTACTAGGGGCAGGGCCCCCGCCGGCTGGCGTAACGCTCGGCTTGGTCGGCCGGTAGGCTGCCCCGCGGGGAGCGTTCCGCAAGGCGACAAAGTGCTCGAAGGCCTCGAAGGCCTCCCGCAACGCTTCCTGGTACTTCTTCACGTCATAGCCGTGCCATCCTTCCCAGAGCGTCCAGGCGCGGACGCGGTCATCCGGCAACTCGGCTTCCGCGTCGGTGATGATGTATTGCAGGGTTTCTCCGGGGCGCAACTTGACGCCCGCCCGCTCGAGCTGTTTCGCCGCGATGGCCGTCGCGCTCGCCTGCTTGTAATCGTGCGGCGCGCGCGTCAGGCGCCGGTTGATGACGAGTTCCTCCAGGTTGACGCTTCCTGCCTCCAGCCGCGCCAGATATCGCGCCAGCACTTCGCGGGCTTCTTCGAGCTTGCGGCCATAACTCTGGAAGTCGTGCGCCTCCCCCAAGATGGCCAGCGCTTCACGCTGCATGCGCGCCACCAGGGGCGGAGTATCGTGCTTACGGCATTCCAGGCCGCGCACCTTCAATTCGCCCCCCTCCGGCACGCAGAAGAAACGGTTGGGCACGGGAATCTCCGGCGACTGTTTCGAGGGCAGGAAAACGACGTAGCGATAAACCGCCTCGAGCGCCATGGGCAGGCCCGTGCGCTGTTCGATCTCCCGCGACAGGTTCTCGTAGTCCTCCCGCGTCGCATCTTCTTTCTGGGCGTAGAGTGAATCCACCAAAGCGTGCAAGACATGGTAGCCACGGGCCTCGGCCGTCTCCTTCGCCACCAGCAGCTTCTCCCGCGCCAGGGCGTTGATGGCTTCGTGTGCCTCGATCTTGCCGAACCGGGCGTTCTTATAGCCGGTATAGCCGAAGCAGCACACCAGCAGCCACTTCAACGCTGAGCGACGCTGCTTCGCGGCGTGGCGACGCTCGAGGAGCGCGGTGGGGGAATCTGCCGGGCCACGGAAGGGCGGGGTTTTACAGGCTGCGGAATTCCTTGAGCTGTCATCCTGAGGAGTCCCGCATCCGCGGGACGACGAAGGATCTCGCACTGTCTTGAAAACATTCAGGGCGAGATTCTTCTCCGTCGGCTGACGGATCAGAATGACAGCTTGGGAGCCGGCTGGCGCAGCCCCCTGTTCTTGGGGGTCTGCGATTTCCCCCGTATCGCCCGCCATCTGGCGCTTGTATTCCTGCCGCTTCTGGATCAGCCGCTCGACCACGCGGCTGGTGATTCCACGTCGCCGCTGGCAGATGCGATAGCCGAGTTCCGGGATGCGGGGCGCTTCCGGGCAACAGCCGCAATTGACGGTTTCCGGCGAAATATTGAAGCGCGTCATGATGCTCGGGAACTCACTGATGAAGTCGAGTTCGCCCACGTTGGTAAAAAATCCCAGACGCGGCACGAAGACCAATCCACCGCGATCCGCCCTGAGGAGTTCATCCGGATGCTTGGGGCTTTCGGGTTCAGCTTTCTGCTCGGGGATCAGCACGCCGTCGCCGTACGCCAGCTCCATCTGCATGTAGGAGATGCCGGTGCCCGTGGTGGTGCGGGCGCAATACTGCACGGGCAGCTTGGTGATGCGCGTGAGCTCCCACAAACCCTCCAGGTCGCACTGATCGGCGATGAAGGAGTTCTGCGTGTCCACGTGCAGGCGCCCGAACAGCGTGGTAGCGCTCCCCTTGAAGAGGATGCGCCCGTAGCTCATGTAACTGCGCGCGCGGCGGCGCTCCACGGGATGCGCGTCGCGGTTGAGCGAGAGCGTAAGGCCCAGCTTCCGGGCCTGCCGGAGCAGCGCCGGAAACAGTGTCGAATCACCCCACTCGCTCAAAATCATGTCCGGGTCGTGGGCGCGCAGCAGGCGCTCGAAACCCACCGCGACCGGCTCCTCGGCATCGTCCAGCACCCGCCACTCGCCGTCGACTTCCACTTCCAGCGCGCCCCGCCGGCCATGCTGCGGGTCCACATTGGAGAGACCTTCCAACCGCACCCGCATGATCCCGAGCGGAGGCAGCTCATAGTCGGTCGCCCATTCGTCATCACAACTCTTGAGGGCGCGAACTGTAGGGGCGGGCCTCGTGCCCGCCCGGTTTTGGTATGGGAGCCCAGCCCTCAGCCCCCAGTCCCCAGCCCCGTCGTGTTCGTCCATTTCTACCTTGGCCAGCGGAAACACGCCCTTCTCCCAGCAATACATCGGGGCCAGCATCAGGTCGGAGTTGTAAAGCCGCAAGCTGGAATCGTATTGGTGCACGAAGCACACCAGGGCGGCGAACTGCGTGGGGTGGCGCACCGCGACCTCGAGCACTCGAAGCTCGCCGCCGTCCCAGATATTTGTCTTCTCCGTCAACGCACACCTTACCGCAACGCGCGCCGCAAGGACCTGCGCCAGAGGGGTGAGCCGCAACTCCGGGCCGTGCACGTAAAAACGCGGCGTGAACGACCGGTCAATCAGCCGGCGGCGTTTCCCCTCCGACCCGATCAGCCACAGCACCATTCCCTCGGGGCAGGGGTAGAGGTCGAGAATCCATCCACTGAGCATCGAGGTTAATCCCCAAACGCGCTTCGAGGGCGCGCAAGCGAATCTCGTGGTCAAGCCCTACGGCCACGTTGATCGCATCCATGGCGTGCACAGGAAACTCGTAGGCGCAGGCCTGGATGTAAAGGCGCACACGGTTGAACATCGCCTCGAAGTACACCCGCTCCTCCTGCCGCAGCGCCCGGCCAAACACCCGCTCCCAGTTCTGGAGTTCCTGCTCGATCAAATCCCGAAACGTTGAAACCGTTCGACCCATAAATCACCTGCAATTGAATCATTGAGCCATTGAGTCATTGCTTCATTGAATCATTGGTCCGCCATCCCAACGTGCTCCCGTTCAGATTCCTGCCCTCTCCTAAAGGGAGAGGCGTGGACCGCGACCGGCGTCTTCACCAGCCCGTCAGCCGACGGGGCCGGGTGAGGGGTCACTTCCTCAGGATGACAGCGAGTTCCGAGGGACTATGCGTTTTCTGCACATCAGCCTAAGTTTTCCCTCGGCGCTCGAATTGAACTGCCAGACCTCCGATCCTGCCGTGCAGACCTTCTCAAAAAACCGCCTACGTGCCGGAGAGGGCATGAATGTGGTGGCCGAGGAAAAGAGCCCGACTGTGAGCGTTAGAGACTGCCCGGCCAAACGCCGTAGATTCGCGAGCGCCTGTTCGAACGCTACCTGCGCGTTCCAGTCGCGCACATCTTCGTCGTAGTAGAGTTCGGGGAAAGCCGTGACGATCAGCACCTCGGCGGGAAAGTCTGTTAAAAGCCGCGGTACGCGCGCAATCAGTTCGGTAAGTTGGAAACAGGTGAAGGCGCGGGCAATCTGGATCTGCCGGCTGAACTGCTCGAAGGGCACGCGGCGCTGGCGGGCCAGGCGCTCCAGCAGGCGCGGATCGGCACAGTTAGCGCCGTCCAGCATCAGAACTTGCTTTCCCTGAAGCAGCAGGCGCGGCAGAAAATAGTGGCTGAGCCGTGCCGTGTCCTTATCGCCATGGAAGACCGCCAGACCTTGCGGCGGCAGCACCCACGGCCTATGGGGTGGCGATTTTACATCGCCATGTAGCGGCGGATTTACTCCGCCAACCGGCGCGGTTTGCGCCGCCCTCATATCCGCAGCCGGCTGTAAAGCAAACTCGCTTTCTTCTGCCATCGGCAAACTCCAGGTCCGATCCTTTCCCCAATCTCCGGAGGCCACGCAGCGCCGCACTTGAGCGGGGCGGGGTCTCTTCGACGCTTTCGATGGTAGGCGAATAAAAAGCGAAAGTCAAGGGCAATCTTCCGCTCGCGCTGTACTTCCCACCGGCAGGAAAAATTGTTCCGCCATTGGTGTTGGTGTCATTTGGGATGGGATCCCTTCCACGCAGAACCTGCCCTGAGAGCAGCGAAGGGATGCACGTGCCACCCGCCAGCGACTACTTGCCACCTCTTAATCCCATTTCTTTTCAACAACATTCCCGCATTAAGCGGATAAGTTCCTGTGTTTTCATAGACATACTTGATTCGCTCGCGAGTTTTCCACAGCGATCCTTTGTTTTCATAGACATTCCCGCTTCGTTCGTTCAATTTTAGAGTTACTAAGTTCGTTCTTTGTCTATCCCAAGCGACATCTTGTCTCGGACTGTCGGGCCTGCCAAATTTCCTGTCGGCTCCAATCACGTACAATACTAGCCTATCTTGTTGCGTCTGTCAAGAGACAGAAAGTCTGGGCGCGACATTAAAGCCGAAAGCCTTGGTCTTTCCTAGAGACCCCTGACCCACTACCCCTCATTCCAGGGTTTCCACCTGCGGGCATCCTGATGTAAATTGGTCGGAGAGGTCAACGCGGGTCTGCCAGGGATCGGAAGGAGACGCCGGGATGAAGATTGCGATTTCTGTTTCCGACAAGGAAAAAGCCAAAGGCGCCCAATCCCCCTATTACAAGGCGCTCCTGGCCGTTTGGGTAAAGCCTGAGGAGCTCGAGATGGTCTCGCCATCGCACCCTTCCATCCCCAACATCAAAGGCTACGATGGGGTGCTGTTTGCCGGCGGGAAGGACATCAACCCCAAGTATTATCAGGAAGCGGTCAAATACCCAGGCCTCGCTCAGATCGACGAGAAACGGGATGCCTTTGAATTTGAGCTGTTCGATCGGGCGCACCGCCACGGGCTGCCGATTCTGGGCATCTGCCGCGGCATCCAGATGATCAACGTGAAGTTCGGCGGAACGCTCTACCAGGACTTGAACTCGGAAGCCCGCGTCGAGCGTGAACACATGCAGTCCGCACCACGCCCGCAGCCGACCCACACCGTCACACTGACTGACCCTGAATCGCGGCTGGGGGAGACGTTCACGGGTAGTTGCCTTGTGAACAGCCTGCACCGCCAGGCCATCAAGCGTCTGGGGCGGGGGCTCAAAGTGACTGCTCATTCCGAGGATGGACTGGTGGAGGCGGTGGAATCCGCCGATGCCTATCCGTTCCTGATGGCCGTTCAGTGGCATCCGGAAGAGATGGTTGCCCGACCCGAGCCACGCAAGCTTTTTGAAAAGTTCGTGGCCGAGTGCCGCGAGCAGGCCGCGCAACGCAGGTAGGAGGCCGCAACACGGGAGGGTAGAAGCTGCCCCTGCAAGACATACATCGTGAATTACCAGATTATCTTCAGCCCGGCCTCAACCTGCCGCATTTGCCGCTAGCCAAGAGCCCAGCCGTCGGCTATCCTTACGCTTGATGTCACGCTGCGACACAGGGCGCGATGTCTTTGTCCCGGAGTCCTACGGAACTGAAGGTCTGAAATGCCAACGAAAATCTACATCTCGAAAGGCGACATCACTGACACGGCGGTGGAGGCGATCGTCAACCCCGCGAATACGGATCTGCTCATGGGATCGGGGGTCGCGGGAGCCATACGCCGCAAGGGCGGCGAGCGTATCCAGGAAGAGTGCGAACGCCTTGCCCCCATCCGGCTGGGCGCCGCCACGGTTACTACGGCCGGCAACCTCAAGGCGCTTTTCGTGATTCACGCCGCAACTATGCGGCCCGGTGAGAAGGCCACGGCGGAATCAATACGGCTTGCGACGCGTCAGAGTCTGTTTCGCGCCGAAGAGAAAACGATCAAAAGCCTGGCTCTGCCGGCGATCGGAACCGGCGTAGCAGGCTTCCCAGTCGAAGAGTGCGCGCGGATCATGCTGAAGGTGGTCCTGGAGCACATCAAGATGCGCACCAGTCTGGAAAAAATCTACTTTGTCCTTTATGACGACACGGCGCTCAAAGTGTTTGAGGAAACGTACCAGCAGCTAACCGGTCGGCCCGTAGCGAAGACCACATGAAATGTGTGGCACACCTCTGAAACGGTTGCTTCTCGATACGCTCCGGCGCACGGGCGCGATTACCTTTGAGCGCTACATGGCGTTGTGCCTTTATCATCCGGAGTATGGCTATTACACACAAGGGCGAGACCGCACCGGCGTTGAGGGCGATTACTTCACCAGCCCGGACCTCCACCCCATTTTCGCTCGCCTGATTGGGCGCCAGGCCGTCGAGATGTGGGACCTGTTAGGCCGTCCCTCCCCCTTTTCCTGGGTTGAGATGGGCGCGGGACGCGGGCTCTTTGCACAGGATTTCTTCTCCTGGGTGAAGAGCGTCCTGCCGGATTTCGCTTTGGCGCTCGACTACGTGGCCATCGAGCCCGGCCCAAGGCAATGTGCTCGCGTCAGGGAGCGCATAGCGGAAAAGGGCCTTGCAGGAGCAGTCCGCTTGCTCGAGAACCTCGAGCAGCTCACCCCCATCACCGGATGCTTTTTTTCAAACGAGCTGGTTGATGCCTTTCCGGTTGCCATGGTCACCAGGACAGGCGGGCATCTAAGGGAAGTTTACGTTGCCGCCCAAGGCGACGAACTTCAGGAGGAGCTCGGCCCCATCCGCAACCCGGCCATTGCCGCTGCGGTGGCCCGTTACGCCAACCAGCTTCAAGAAGGCTGCCGCGTGGAGGTGAACCTGATGGCCGTCCAATGGATGCGGTCGGTTGCCGAGAAACTAACCCGGGGCTTTGTTATCACGGTTGATTACGGCGACTTGGCCAAATACCTCTACACAGAGGACCGACCGCAGGGGACCTTGCTTGCCTACCGCCGTCACTTGGAATCGGAGGACATCTTCAGCACCCCCGGCCAAGTCGACTTGACCGCTCACGTGAACTTCAGCGCTCTGATCGACGCAGGAAAGGACGCGGGACTGGAATTCACGGGCTTCACCAGCCAACAGAGATTCCTCCTGGCGCTGGGCGAAGAGAACCAGTTCGCGGACCTCTACGAGCCGGGCGCGAGTGAGGTGGAGAATCTCAAGGCCAGACTGAAATTGAAGCGGCTGATTCATCCTGAAGGGATGGGGAACGTCTTCAAGGTTCTCGTCCAACATCGGGGGATCGCCTCACCCGGGCTCACGGGATTGAAGCACGGGAATATTGGCCTCTAATTTCCATGCAAACGCTGCTGCCTTCAATTGGCCGGTTTTGGTTCCGGGGAGTACGCCTTCTTGACGTACTGGTTGGCCTCGTCTAAGGCGCCCTGCGTGTTGTCGTTGGTCTGCAAGGCGCGCTGGTACTCATTAAGCGCCCGGTCGCGCTGTCCTGTCACGTCAAAAATTTCTCCCAGCTTCAGGTGACTCCACACCTCGACCCACTTGGGGTCCATATCCCCATCCAAGGCGCGCCGAAACTCCTCCATCGACGCGGTGTAGTTCCGTAACTTGAAGAAGATGTCACCTATTTTGTAGTGAGCGAGCGAGCTGTTCTTGTTAAGGTCAAGGACCGCCTGATACTGTTTGACAGCCTCCAGGTAAGCTTGCTCATCGGAGAGTTGGTCGCCGCGCGCCATTTCCACCCGGACTTTGATCTTTTCGTCGTATTTAAGTATCCGGCTGGCCGGATCGACCAGGACGTGCAGCGGCTTGGTACGCGTGTTCACCGTAAAATCCGCGGTCGTGCCCACCATATCCACGCGAGCGTTCACAGGTTTTGTAGCTTCAGTAATGACGCGAATCTCCACTGGCATGCGGAAAAGGTCCAGGTCCTGCGTGATCTTGCCCATCACCTGATAGCCTTTGGCAGTCTTGTAGACAGCCCATGTCCGCTTGAACTGGGGGACGCCGGTCGAGCTCACCCATTGCGCGAAGAAGTACGTCAGTTCCTGCTTTGAAGCGGTCTCCGCCAGCTTTTGAAACTCGTCCGTTGAAATAGACTTCCAGGCATACTGCTGGCACATGGCCTGTAGCGTCTTAAGAAACGCCTCGTCACCCACGATCCAGCGCAACATGTGGAACACCATCGCGCCTTTCTGGAAAACAATCGATTGGTATTCCGGCGTGAACTCGTGCAAGCGTGCTGATTGGGCGATGGGAACAACCTCCTCGTGGCTGAGCGCCCCAATCTCCACTTCGCCCATGAGGTCTTCAAATGCTGTGTCTCCGGCGGCCTCCTGCACGTAAAGCGCGGCGGAATAGGTCGCCAGCCCTTCGTCCAGAAACATGTCGTTGAGTGAGGCAGGACTGACCAGGCACCGCCACCATTGGTGGGAAATCTCGTGCGCCAGCAACTTGTAGTTAACCCGAGTGGAAAAGCCACGAGAAGCAAGCGCCACCAAACCCGGCGCGGTATATCCGCCCACGGTCCCGTCTTCGATCTCTGCAATAGCAAGGTGGCCGTTGGGCAAAGGCCCAAACTTGTCGGAATAAAAAGCCATGATCTTGGCAGCGGTCTCTCCGTAATTGGCGGCGAAGCTTTCATGGCCAGGCTTCATGTAAAGTGTGATGTCTGCGCCCACGGCCGTCGCCGGCTGGACCATGTAGCGCCCTGCAATCACCGTCCCCGGAAACGATGGCTGTTCATATTGGTAGGTGTACGTAACCTTACCGGCCTCGCGCGCGGGCGTGGAGGGCTTTCCGGAGGCAATCACCGTCTCGTCCGAAGGCACCGTGATCTGCATGGTGGCAGCAAAACGGCCCACCCCGTATTCACTTACGGGGAACCACCGTCCCGCATAGAGAAGGTAACTACCTTCCGGCCCGATGTACGCTAACTTCAGATTCTCAACCGGACTGCCGTCTGCGGAAGCCAGGGGGCCACCGTACTTGACAGTGATCGAACTGGCCTTCCCCTGTGGAATGGGATTCAGGAAATCGACAGAGAGGTTGAGACCCTCTTGCCGAAAATTGAGATCTTTGCCGGACGCATCCTTTACGCTGTCAACGCGTAAGCCGCTGTGGAGATCGAAGCTCATGGTGGTGAGGTCGGCTCGAGGATTGAAATCAATCCGGACATTCGCCGAAAGGTGATGTGTGGAGGGGAAGAGTTCCGCCGCGATGGTGTAATTCGTCACCGCAAACCGTTGTGCAGTTGACTGTGCAAAAGTGGCCGGCGGAATCAGCTCGAGCGTCAAGAGCAAAGGCACTGCGCTCAACAGCAGTTTCAGGAGACGGGAGAACCTACTGAGAAACTTGGCCCCACTTCCGGCCCCAAGATAGTTCATAAATCGCTCCCCTCGACTAAAAGCAGGAGTCCGAAGTCAGAAGTCAGGAGTCAGAATAGCACTCTTCTCACTCCTGACTCCTTGTGTTCACTTCCCCAGTCTGACTCCTGACTCCCGGTGATGACGGTTCCCTCACAAGCCCCATAATTAACTTGGATTATCCCCAAAGCCAACAAGTTGCATATCGTGAAATACTTACCCGGCGGGTGGCGGACGCCTTAAGAAGTTTGGCCGGCTACCCCCCCCAGACTGAAACACCCCTGCCACCGCATCGGCTGCCCGCCCGATAGCTCCTCCAGGCCCTAAGCGGTCCTTGAGGGCCCGAAGCTCCTGCGTCATCTCCTCGCGTGCTTGGGGATGATCAAGTAAGTATTCTACCCCACCGGCAACCTTGGCAGCCGTGAAATCACTCTGAATGAGTTCGGGAACCACCTGCTTTCCGGCAAGAATATTGACCATACTGTAAAAGGGGACATTGACAAGAACCCTCCCGAGCAGCCACGTGAGCGGAGAGACGCGGTAAACCACCACCATGGGCCGCTCGCGCAGGGCCGCTTCGATCGTGGCAGTGCCGCTGGCGACGATAGCCACTTCGCAGTGCTCGAGGGCGTCATAGGTGGCGTGGGTGGCGGTGCGGACTGTTGCCCTGCCGGCGTAACGTTTGAGTAGAGCCTTTTCCAGCCATTGGGTGTCCAGCGTCGGCGCAACTGCGACTATAAACTGCGCCTTATGCGTAACGGAAAGCCGATTAGCAGCCTCGAGCATGGTCGGCAAGATGCTGCTCACTTCCTTCTCACGGCTGCCCGGCAACAACGCCACCGTCGCCGTTGCCGGCTCCAGCCCTATCTCGCCAAAGAACTGTTCCCGCGTCCACCGCGGCCGCACCAGATCGACCAGCGGATGCCCGACGTATTCCACCGGAATCCCGGCTTCGCGATAGATGTCCTCCTCAAAGTCAAAAATACAAAGCATCTTGTCGATACGAGCTTTGAGCTGCCTCAGCCGGCTCTTTCGCCACGCCCAGACCTGTGGACTTACGAAGTAGACGACACGGATTCCCCTTTTCTTGAGCTGTTTGGCCAGGCGCAGGTTGAAGTCGGGAAAATCAATCAGCACGGCAAGTTGCGGCCGGCGCTTATCGACTTCCTCGAGCAATGCATGGAAGGCGCGGTAGGCGCGCGGCAGCCCGCCGATTACTTCCGTGATGCCGATCATTGTGAGCTGGTGGGCATCTACGACGGTCGCCACCCCGGCCCGGCGCATCGCTTCGCCACCGCAGCCGAATAGTTCCGGGTCGTGCAGCCGCCCCCGTAAGGAGAGGGCGAGTTCCGCCCCATAAAGGTCCCCGGAGCGCTCGCCGGCTACTATCATCAGGCAAGGTTTAGACATGGGTGAGCTGCCAGCCGTCAGTTGTCAGTTATCAGTTGTCAGTGGTCAGTTGTCCCTGGCGCGAAACCGCCAAATATGATGTCGCACGGCTGCCAACTGACAACGGGCAACGGGCTACAGACAACGCACTACGGACTATGGACAACCGAAACTTCCTGGTCCTTATACTGAAGCTGATAAAGCTTAAAGTAAATCCCTTGTCTCTCAAGCAACTCCTGGTGAGTCCCCACTTCACGGACGCGCCCTTTATGCATGACCACGATTTTGCTGGCGTTTTGAATTGTGGACAATCGGTGCGCGATGACCAGCGAAGTGCGGTTTTCGACCAGGCAGCGCAGACCTTCGCGCAGCAAATGCTCCGTCTCGGGATCTACACTCGAGGTTGCTTCGTCCAGGATCAGGATTCTCGGGTTGTGAGCCAGCGCTCGAGCAAATGAGAGCAGTTGCTTCTGACCCACTGAAAGCGTAGCGCCGCGCTCCTTGACGGGTTCCTGAAAACCTCCTGGTAGGCCCTCGATGAATTCCAGGAGGCTTACCTGGCGCGCAGCTTCACGGATTTGGCGGTCTGTGATCCACTCGCTGCCCAAACGAATATTGGTGGTGATGGTTCCCGAAAATAGGAATGGGTCCTGGAGGACGATGCCAAAGTTCCTTCGCAAATCTCGCAGCCGTAAATGGCGGATGTCCACGCCGTCAAACAGCACCTGCCCTTCTTGCACGTCGTAGAAACGAAGCAGCAAACTGGTGAGGGTGGTCTTGCCGGCCCCGGTGTGACCCACCACCGCCACCGTCTCCCCGGGTTCGATTGAGAACGAGACATTTTCCAGCACGCGGTGCTCATCCTTGTAAGCGAAGCCCACGTGACGAAATTCCACAAGAGAACTTGGTAGGGGAGCGCTCTGCGCTCCCGACCGTAATGGCTGCGGAAGGCCCGCAGGCTCCCCGACCGGGTCCGCAATCGTCACCGGCGTGTCGAGCAGCTTGAAAATGCGCTCCGAACTCGCCATGGCCGCTTGCAGAAGGTTGTACTTATCGCTCAAGTCCTGAATGGGCCGGAAAAAGCGCTGTGAGTATTGGATGAAGGCGATGGCTGTCCCCACCGTAACCAGACCGCGCAACGCCATGCCACCACCCAGATAGAGGATGATAGCCACCGCCATCATCCCCAGAAGCTCGACCGCCGGATAAAACAGCCCGTAAGCCAGAATCGAGTCCTTGTAGGCTTCCATGTGGGTGCGGTTGATCTTCTCGAATTCCTGGAAACTGCGCTCTTCGCGGTTAAAGAGCTGTAGCACGGCCATCCCGGTGATGTGTTCCTGCAAGTAAGCATTGATACGCGCAATGGCCACACGAATGCGCCGGTAGGACTCGCGCACTGCCTTTCGGAAAGCCGCCGTGACCAGCACGATGATGGGAAGCACCGAGAAGGTGAGGAGCGCCAGTTTCCAATCCATCTTCAGCATCACCACCACAATGCTCAAAAGCGAAAAGATATCGCCGAAGATGGCCACTACCCCGGAAGCAAACAGGTCGTTCAACACATCCACGTCAGTGGTCACCCGCGTCACCAGGCGTCCCACCGGATTGCGGTCAAAGAAGCTCATCTGTAGGCGCTGCAGATGGGCGAAGAGCTGCTTGCGCATGTCGTACATGACGCGCTGCCCCACCAGTTGCATCGCGAAAGACTGCGCAAACTCCAGGCAGAAGGTCAGGATAACTGAGGGGAGAAAAAGGACTAGCGCGATTTGGAGGATGCCCACCAACGGGTTGGGATTGAGGAAGCTCGAAAGAAATTTCGGAAGCTGCGCGCGCGCCGTCGGGTCGAGATAGCGGTCCACCTCGACCTTTAACAAATACGGCGGGACGGCCTGCAAGATCCCGAACAGGAGGATCGCCACCAGGGCAAACAGTGTCATGCGCCAGTACGGACGCAGGTACACGAGCAGGCGCCGCATCAGGCGCGAGTCGTACGCCTTGCCGAGGATTTCTTCGTCGTGGAAACTGTCGGCCATTGGTCAGTTGTCAGTCGTCAGTTGTCAGTGGCCAGTTGTCAGAAGGGAAGCAGCAACGGACAACGGACCACTGACAACTGACGGGCGCGGCAAGGCGCGCCCCTACGCCTCTTTCTCCAATTCTTCTTCAATCAACTGCTTGTTATAAAGGTCCGTGTAGTGGCCGTTGAGGGCCAACAAATGTTCGTGAGTGCCGCGCTCCGCGATCTCGCCATCGTGCAGCACCAAGATCTCATCCGCGTTCTGGATGGTCGAAACCCGGTGCGAGATCAGGATGGTGGTCCGCCCGGCCATCACGCCGGTGAGATGCCGCAGGATTTTCTCCTCCGTATAAGTATCAACGCTCGAGAGCGCGTCATCAAGGATCAGGATGCGCGGATCGCGGAGGACCGCCCGCGAAATCGCGGTGCGTTGTTTCTGCCCCCCGGAAAGTGTGAGCCCGCGCTCGCCCACCATGGTGGCAAAGCCCTTGGGGAAACCCTGGATTTCCGGCAGGATGTTGGAAATCTCCGCCGCGTGCTCGACCTCTGTGTCCGACGCCTCCGGCGCGCCAAACTTGACGTTCTCCCGGATGGTTTCGCTGAACAGGAAAGTCTCCTGCGGCACAAATCCAATGTGCCCCCGCAGGGTGTTGAGTGGAATCCGCCGGATGGGGACACCATCAATGAGCAGCGAACCCTCCGGGGCATCGTAAAGCCGTGGAATCAGCCCCACCAGTGTGGACTTGCCTGAACCCGTCGCGCCCACGATGGCCACGGTCTTCCCGGCGGGTATTTGCAGGCTCAGGTTCTTCAATACCGGCCTGCCGTTGTAACTGAAGGTGAGGTTTCGAAATTCGATCTCACCCCGCAGCGAGGTGAGCGGGTGGGCGGGGACGGCGCGGTCATCAATGTCAGGCTTGGACTCGAAGATGGTCATCAGGCGTCCGAGCGAGGCTAAGCCTCGCTGCACGAGGTTCGTTACCCAACCTAACGCCACCATGGGCCAAAACAGGTAAGTGAGGTAGACATTGAAAGCCGCAAAAGTTCCCACGCTGATCTTTCCTTGCAGTACGTGATGGCCGCCCACCACCATCACCAGCAGGAAGGCAACGGCAAAGAGGAGCCCCAAGCCGGGCCAGAGGAAACTGGTGATCAAGATCAGCCTCTTATTCTTCTCCACGAAGTCCAGGTTCATCCCGTCGAACTCCCCCATTTCGGCTTCTTCCTGGCAGAACGCGCGGACCACGCGCACACCCGAGAGGTTCTCGCGCACCCGTTCTGTGAGGTCCGAATAGAGCGCCTGGATCTTCTCGAAACGTTCGTGAATCTGCTGGCCGAAGAACTTGACCCCGTAGGAAACGAGGGGCATCGGAATCAGGGAATACAGGGTGAGACGCCAGTCAAGATGGAGCATCAGAGCGACTGTGGCCACACCCACCACTACCGTGTTGGCGGAATACATGATGCCCGGCCCCACCATGTTGCGCACCGCGTTCATGTCGTTGGTGAGCTTTGACATCAGGTCGCCGGTGCGGTTCTCCGTGTAGTAACGCGGGGAGAGGCGCATCAGGTGCGCGAAAAGATCGTTGCGCAAGTCGTATTCGACATCCCGCGATATCCCGATGAGGATCCAGCGCATCCAGAATTGCAGCACCGCTTTGCTCACGCCCACAGCCAGGAGCAGCCCGGCCGCGCCAAGCAGTTTTCGCGCCGTGCCTCCGTGCATCAAATCGTCAATAGCTGCTTTAATGATGAGAGGGACGATTACACCCACCAACTGGGAAACCAGCAGGCAGAGAAAGCCCGCCACAAAACGCGCTTTGTAGCGAGCCAGATAAGGCCGGATTGGGCGGAAAGGACGCAGCATCACATGTCTCTTGCGGCGCGGACGAACCCCCGGGCCGGCAGCGCGGAAAACTCCCCGCACAATAAAAAGCCGCAGAGTTCGTCATCAACCCTGCGCTGATCGCTTCAAGGGGGGAACCACGTGAGCCCGAACTTCCATTATACGGGAGGCAGAAAGAGCGCGGCAAGACCAGGATTCAGGAGTCAGGATTCAGGGCGTGTTCTTGTGGTTTTTCCCTGAATCCTGAATCCTGTTCTTCAGGCTTGCGGCTCTTCGCGAGCGGCGCCCAGTGCTGCGTGTCCCGGGACGCCGTGGGTGCTCAAGCAGCTCTTCCAAGGCGGCAGCCATTGTGGAGATGGCAGACGACAACTCATAATTCACAATTCACCATTCCTCCACCTAACGACTAACCGCCTGTATTTTCAATGACATACCGGTATTAAACGAGTAACTATATTTGTTTTCTATAACATAACGGGTTCGTTCCTGCCCGTTGGAAATCGATCCTTTGTTTTCAGTAACATTCCCGCATCGTTCGTACATTTTTAAGGAATCCCCGTTCTCTTTTCCTCACCCGACACGACTGTTTGTCTGAGCAAAACCGGACGGTCGTCCATGTCCTCAGTGGTCAGAGAAGCTTAAACTACAGAGGCCACGGAACTCCTCAGTGCTCTCTGTGTTAAGGCTTGAGAGGCGCGGAGGACACAGAGAATCTCGTTTCGTTTGCACCCAGGGGCTGCGCCGTGCTTCTCGTGCGGGCTGGCACGTTCTCAAATATCTTTCCTGAATCCCGAATCCTGATCCTGGATCCTGCTCGAAGCGCTGTCCCTACGTTTCATATTCTTGCACAACCCCACTCAGCATACTAGCCTATTCATTTCCGTTTGTCAAGAGACAGAGTGTCCCCAAGGGCAGGATCCGGTCCCGCAGCCCGGGAAGGCTTCAGGGGGTGCGTGTGTGGTTTTTCCCTGAATCCTGGGTCCTGAATCCTGTCCCTTGGGTCTGCGGATTTTGGTCGGGGCGCTGCCCGCTCGCTGGACGCCCTGGCCCGGCGCGGGGACCGGCTTGTGGTCAACCGAGGGCCCCCAAAGTAGCTTGACCTTTCACCTATCTGGATAGATAATCTAGATGATTGACGGGAGATGGCAATGACCATTGGAATCTTTGAAGCCAAGCAGAAACTCTCCGAGCTGGTTGAGCGCGCCTCGCAAGGCGAAGAGATCGTCATCACCTGCCGAGGCAAGGAGCGGGCCCGGCTGGTGGGGGTGGCCGAGAAAAGCAGGCGGAGCGTGAAGGAAATCTTCGACTCTTTCAGCCGCGTGGGCATGAAATTGCCAAAAGGGATGACGGTGAAAGACTTGATCTCTGAAGGGAGGCGGTTTTGAGCGCCTTCGTTCTCGACGCCTCCGTCACCATTGGCTGGATGCTCGACGCGCCCGTTCCGGCCCGTGCCTCCCTGGCTCGCAAGCTTATCATCGCCGGGGAGGTTCCGGTCGTCCCGGCCCTTTGGCGTCACGAGGTTTCGAACGCGGTGGTGATGTCGGAACGTCGGGGCCGCCTCACTGCCGCTCAGGTCAAAACCCTGACGGCTGACCTGGAGGAATTCTCGGACCGCGTCGAGGTTGACCCCCTGGACGTGCGGGTCTCCGTCCTGATTGAAACCGCACAGCGGACGAACCTAACAGTCTACGACGCTGCCTATCTGGAGTTGGCCGCCCGGCGCAGGCTGCCCTTGGCAACGCTCGACGACAAGCTACGTGAGGCAGCACGGCGGGCAGGGCTGGGGTTGATATAGGCAAAGCGCAGCACTTCAAGGGCGCCAGGCATTATGGGGAATGTCGAGGGCAACTCAGAATTCAAAATTCAGATTTCCCCAACCTACCATCTACCACATACCACCTATCGCTTAACCACCTTTCTTTTCAATAACATTCCCGCTTTTAGATTACATCTCGTTTGTTATCAATAAGATGCCAGCTTTTCTGCGGGCTGTTGAAAGCCGACCCTTTGTTTTCAAATACATTCCCGCTTCGTTCGTTCATTCTAAGAAATCCATCTTCTCTTTTCCGCACCCAACACGACCGTTTGCCTGAGCAAAACCAGACGGCCGCCTATTTCCTCAGTGGCCAGAAGAGCTTAAACACAGAGTCCACGGAGATCCTCAGTGCTCTCTGTGTTAAGGCTTGAGAAGCGCGGAGGGCACAGACAATCTCGTTTCGGTTGCAGCCAGGGGCGGCGCTGTGCTTCTCGTGCGGGGCGGCACATTCTCAAAGTCTTTCCTGAATCCCGAATCCTGCTCGAAGCGCGGTCGCTAGGTTTCACATTCTCGCACAACCCCAAGTAGCATACTAGCCTATTCATCTCCGTTTGTCAAGAGACAGAGTGTCCCCAAGGGCAGGATTCAGGATTCGGGATTCAGGGAAGATCTATGGTGGTCCTGCTTACTCTTGTCCTGCACCAGTACTAGAGCCAGGAAGACCAGGCGTTTATCGCGCAGCGCGAGTCTCGGGTTTTGAGACTCCGCGGCCCTTCCTGCGGTGTTTCATTCGCGACAGTGCAGGGTTATAATCTCGCGCATGTCCCGTCTAGGGCGAATGGTTTTGTGGGACCGGTTTTTCTTCCTTGCCCGGTATCGGTTCTAGCCTCGTGAGGCAATACGGACGCATGGAACAGAAGCCGGGGTGGAGGAAAAAACTAAAGTTACTTGCAGGGGGGAAATACAATGCAGCGCATTTCAGGCTCTATAATGATCTTGCTAGCCATACTCTTCACCGGCTACTACACATTCGCGCAGGAAACGGGCTCACTTGTGGTGCGGGGCGCCGTTCTCAAACCTGGCCAATGGTCCCCACAGGATATCAAACAACGATTTGCCGATCAGATTCAGTCTATCAAGTTCAGCTCAGGAAAAGACAAGGAGCAGCACGTGGGAATGGGTATTCCCTTTATTTCGTTGCTCCAGGAGGCTTCGCCCAAAACCGAAAAGGTTCCTAAGCACTATGATCTAACCTTCCTGGTCATAATTGAAGCTCACGATTTGTATCGGGTCTTTTTTTCAATGGCAGAGCTACTTCCGGCCTGCGGGAATGCCCAAGCATATCTGATTTGGGACGTGGACGGCAAACCCCTATCCGCTAAGGAAGCTCCCTTCCGCTTGATCGTATCAAGCGATCGAGGACAAGATAGGAACATTTATGGGATTGCCACGATTACTCTGGTGGACGGAACAAAGGTCGCCAGCCAACTAGCTGCCGGGCAGCAGCCCTTGTGAACAATAAGGTCCCGCTTTCTGGTCACAGTTTCAACCGAGGATAATAGATGCGCGCAAATACTCGAATTTTGATTGGTTTGTGTTTGGCTTTGTTTTGTGTCTCGGCCACGATGCGTGCCGAAGCCGGCAAAGGAAAGTTTTATATCGTCGGCATGGGTACGGCGCCGGACCTTATCACGATTCGTGGCGTTGAGGTTATCAAGAGCGCGGATATCATCCTGGTCGGAGACGAACAAGAGCGAGACTTGTGGAAGGACTTTATCAAGGATAATGAGTCCTCCCTACGGATACGATACCAACGGGGTAATCCTGACTCTGATGGATTGGGAAGGACGGACCGACGTCAACGAAAAGCTTATGGCAGCCGGCAGCACCATGGTTTTCTACACTATGCATTTTGACTACCCGAAGGTCTTTTCCCAGCTTGCACGCTTCTACCGCGCTGACACTCCGGTCGCCGTTGTCTGCGATGCGGGAGACCGCAATAGCCAGAAGGTGATTCGCAGCACGGTTGGAGGATTTCTACAGGAAGTGGACTACAAAAACCTGCCCGTGGAAAGGCACATCTTACTGGTGGGCAGATTCTTGAAGGTTGGCCAGGCGCGTAAGGATTTTGTGCAGCACCTCGAACGAGAGCACAATCGATAGTAGCGCAGCATCAAAACAAGGCGCCAGTATTGAGACCGCACGGCGGACGAACCTAACGGTTTACGACGCTGCATACCTGCATAGCCCAGGCCGACGGCCTGGGTCAGGAGACCGAACCTGCGTTAAAGCGCCAGCCCTGAGGTGGCGCGCCAAGTGAATCTTCAGGGGCCAATCGCTCTCCAAACTGTACGTTCATCTTCTGTTCAGCACCCAGCACTGAAAACCCGACTAGACCTTGCATTCAGAGCCGGTCGGGCGTAGATTTGTGGTCGACAGGAAAATGAAAGCGGAAATCCCAGCTAAGACTTGACAGAGAGAGACGGTACGTGTAGAAGGTCTCGGTTAGAGCCGGTTCCTAGAGAAAGGGTAAGGGTACAATTGTGCTGACTCTCAAAACACCACGCCTTATCGCCATTGCATGCGTCATGGGGGTGATGTGCCCCGCCTTGTGGGTGGGTGCGCAAAAGTCGCAGAAACCCCTGGAGAAGCAAGAAGTCATGGACTTGATGAAAGGCGGCGTGTCAGCCGACCGCGTCGAGGCAGTGGCACGCGAGAGCGGCATCGCTTTTGAGATGACGGCCGAAACAGAAGCCGAGTTGCGAGATGCTGGAGCCACCGACGCCCTCGTAAAAACCCTTCGAGAGCTGGCCCCGAAAACTCCGCGTTCGGATTCGAGTGCAACGGCAACATCAGATGCTAACGCGACCGTCCTCATAATCGAGGCGACGCCGGGCGGCGCGGATGTCTACATCGACGACGAGCCGGTGGGTGCGACCAGCGGGGCTGGCCGCTTGAAGCTGTCCAAGGTCGCTCAGGGGAAACACCAGGTGCGAGTCTCCCTTAAAGGCTACAAAGATTTTGAGCAGAGTGTGGAATTGACGCCTGGTGAAACCGTCATCGTGAACGGAACGCTGGAGGCTGCCAAGCCTCCTGCCACGGAACCTGTGGCCACCGCGCCCGCTGCGACGGCAATTACCAACTCTAATCCGACTCGACTACATGTCACCTACATGCACGGTATTGCGAGTTTGACCGACGGCTGGTTGACCATTGGAAACGGCGTGCTTCAGTTTCGCGCCGAGAAGGGAAAGGAATCCTTTGACATTTCCATTTCCGACATTTCTAAAATGGAGGAAATGGTGAAGATGGGAAGCATTCATTTTGTTCGGATCAAGGTGAGCGGCAAACGGAATTACGACATAGTTGGCATGGGCCCCATCGGCAGAAAAGGTTGGGGCGACTCAGGCCCGCAACAGGCATTGATCAAGCGAATAAACCAAGAGTAGTGTGCCCAGTGAACTTCCGGCGGATGAATCGACACGCGGTCTAGTCATGAACTACACAAAAGCGCTTGCCCAGGCACACGCATTCTTCAGCGTCCTGTCCTTTCCTCCGAAGCGCGTCGTGCAGTGGATTATCATTCTGGGCGCGGCGCTCTTTCTTTTCAGTTCAATCTTGGTTTCACGTGACAGCGCGCAGAAGCCGCACGAGCCCTTTACGAAGGCCGAGGTGGTAGACCTGCTGAAAAACGAAGTGCCACCCGCGCGAGTGGAAGAATTGGCTCGGCAATACGGAATCGCATTTGAGATTACGCCAGAAACTGAAAAAGAATTGCGCGACGCGGGATCCTCCGAGGAGCTCCTCAGCGCACTTCGAGAGTTAGGTCGCCCGATGTTGGTGATTGAGGTCACACCCGCTGGCGCGCAACTCTTGGTCGACGACGTCCCGGCCGAAGCAAGAAGCGAAGGGGGCCAACTCAAGTTGTTCAGGGTGCAAGAGGGGAGTCATCGCGTGAGGCTCATACTCAAAGGCTATCGCGACTACCAGGAAACGGTCGAACTTCACAGGGGACGGACGGTGGCGCTGAAGGCGGTGCTCGATGCTCTCCAGGAGGAGCCGCGTCCAACTCTTCGCCCCGCCGCCAATGCCTTGGTCGAAATCCCCAAAACGCCGCGCTTCAGAGCGGCTCATGCGCACGGTCTGAGTGGGTTGGATAAAGGTTGGATAACCATTACTAACGGGATCGTGCAGTTTCAGGCCGACCCTGGTGGCGAATCATTTGAGTTTGCGGCAGAGGCAGTGGTTGAGGTAAAACCTTACTATGGCGCCTGCTACGTGAAACTCAAAAACGGCAAGAAATATGGCTTTTACGTATTGGACGACTCCGATCAGAACCAGCCGCCCGATGCAGTGGTCGCCGCCATTCAGAAGGCCAAGGCCGCGCGGTAGGCCCTTGGGTCCACTCCTGCCAAATCCAAAGAGACATCAGACTTCGACGGTGTAGGCTGGCTCGGGTTTGTAAACCGGAATCGGGGCGCTGACACCGCCACCGACGTAACGAGGGTAGCGGGTAGAGACAAGCGCAGAGTCTGTCTTTCCTACCCGAGCGCGGGTCGCGCCGGGGCCTGGACCCGCGATCAATCTACCGGCGGTGCCGTGCCTGGCACGGGCGACGGCGCGGCCTTTTGCCGCGCGAGTTCCTGGTCGATCCGCCGCGATACGCTCTCCTCCGGCTCAGCGCCGACCATCAAGATCCCATTGATGAAAAAGGTAGGGGTGCCGACTACGCCCACGCGTTCAGCATCTTGCCGATCGTTTTCGATCGCAGCTTTGTATTTGCCGCTGGTCAGGCAGCTATCGAACTGCTTCTCGTCCAGCTTCAAGTCATGGGCGTATTGCTTCAGGCTTCGAGAGTCGAGTGCCCCTGCCATCAGCAGGTCATAAAACTGCCAGTACTTTCCCTGCTCGCCGCCGCAACGCGAAGCTTCCGCGGCTTGCTCGGCAAGCGGGTGCAGTTGGGTGACAGGGAAATCACGGTAGGCCAGGGCAACCTCAGTCCCGTATTTCGCCAGCACGTTTTTGAGGGCGCCTTCCTCCTGCCGGCAAAAAGGGCATTGGAAATCCGCAAATTCCACAATCACCACCGGCGCCCGTGGGTTGCCCTTCAGCCGCGCCGCATCGTAAGTCACCTTGGCGCGGGGCGGCTTCAGCAGGACGACGACATCCGCCTGCGACCGCAGCCGGTCCAGGTACGCATCGCGCGCGTACTGAATCTCTTCCCGCTTTAGCGCTTCACGGAGCTGGTTCTTTACCTGCGCGAAAGACTGGCGGTTGCGGTCCTTTTGTGCCAGGTAATAAGCAAGCACTTCGGCGTCGCTGGGATCGGCAACCTTGCGGTCCACTTCCTCACTGAGGAGCGCCTCAGTGGATTCACCTTTTTTTTTCGCGGCCAACTCCAGCAGCTTCTGCCGGATGAGTTTCTCCAGCGCTTTGGATTGGATTTCATATTCCTGATTGCGCACCGGCAGGAGCTGCCCCGAAGCGGTGTTCGAAAGCTCCTGCGCGGAGATCGGTTTCCCGTCGAGCATCGCGACGGGTTGGGTTTCCTGGCTTCCGGCGGGGGCAGCCAGGGTCAGCAGGCAGAAACTCAGAAAGAGGCTCGCGGCGTGCGACTTTTGCCATCGCGATTCGGTTTTTCGCCTGCTCGTGGTCACCGATTTTGATGTTGCGACAGTTAAGATATAGGCCATCCTTCGCGACGCAACGGGTGGATCTGCCCTGCAGCTTTCTACCACCAGCGCGGGCGCCATCACTGTATGGTCGCGGTGCAAGTCAGGGTGAAACTGCTGTCGGTGCAACCGGTCGAGGATATAGTGCACGTGCCACCAAACGTGAACGACGTACTTGTTTCCGATGAAATGCTACAGAAACCTGAACAACCCTCCGACTCAAAGGCACTGGTCACGGTCGAACAAACCTCCGAGGTGAGCTGCGAAAAAGCGGTTCCTGACGCCAACGTGAAGTTGGCTGACGATCCGGACGAAGATCCGGGATAGGTATCGCACGTACCGTTGGCGCAGCACGTGAACCCGCCGACAATAACAGTGCACGACTCCGTGTACGTCCCAGCCTCTGGCTGCGTCGTCGGCTGGTTGACCGTTACTGAAGTCTGGCCGCAGCTCTCCGCTCCGACTAGGTCCACGACACAAACTTGGAAACTGTAGGTCCCTGTCGCCGCAGGGGTGCCGACAAGATTTCCATTCAGGTCTATGATCATTCCCAGTGGGGGAGCGCCGTAGGCAAACGAACCTTGAGTAAAGTATAAGGGCTGCTGGCCGCCCTCCGCCCACGCGACCGAGACGACGACTTCTGTTGGAGGGTTGTAGAGATCGCACGTGGTCGGTGTCGGGTGCAAGACCGGGCCAACCGCAATAACCGTGATGGTCAAAGTGATATTAGCCGTGCGGGGTGGCACGTCTGAACTCGTGAGCGTGACGCTAAGAGAAGTCATGCTGAGGGTTGTTCCCTCAGAAAGAACCGGCGCAGTGCCGGATAATGCACAATTCGGGCCTACCGTCAGCCACGCGGGCGCCGTGGAGCCGGCCGTCACTTTGCAGGTGATCGGAGCTGTGCCTCCGGTCGTCGTGATGGTGGCAGAACCAGCCTGACCGGAGGTCCAGGCGGGCAAAACCGTGGTGGTAACGTAGAAGGCGCCGGCCCCGTTTAGACCCACCCCGACCGGCACAGACGTGGGTGTGATACTGAACGAAGAAAGATTAGTCTGGTTGTTGAGTGAGCCGACGAAAGTATTGACGGCTGCCTGAAGATCAGAAGTCCCCGCGTCTGCTGGCAGCGGGATGGGACCAGGGTCGGCCAATGGAATGCTGATGGGACTGGTCCCGTTCATTCCATTGAGAATTCCATCCGACATATCCTCAGCCAGGCCAGCCACAAGATCGATAGTTCGAACACCTAACTCGGAAGCCTCGGTTGAAATTCCCGCAAGCACCAAGCCGTAATCTCTCTGATCCCGATTAGCGGTTTGCACGAGGGCCACGCTGCTGGCCGGCACCGGAAGCGTTCCCACGATGTCGGGCAAATTATACTGCTGGGCGACCCCTATGTTGGCCACGGCGGTCGCTATTGCCAAGGGTATTCCCCCTGCGGCCAGAACTATGGCACGGGCCGCTGCCATATCTGTGAGCGGAGACAAAGTCGCTTGAGGGGTCCCCACCGCGAGGGCGGCGCTTAATGTGTCGGAGGCCAACAGATTCACAGTCTGCCCCGAGGTCTGATCGGTGTAACTTCCTCCAGAGGATTGTGCCAGAATAAATTGACTCGAACCTGAAGGTAGAGTTACCGAGTAGTTGCCGCTGGAATCGGTTACTGTCGACGCCAATACGCTTCCGGTCGTGCCGTCAGCGTTGAGCGCGGAGAAAGTGAGATTACTGCCAACCACTTGACCATCCATCATCACGTTACCCGTGATCACGCTGGAAGCGGCAGTAACAGTGACCGTCGCAGAGCCCGACTCTGACGTGTTGGCGACGCTGGTGGCCGTCACGGTCACGGGGTTCGTGCTGGGGACAGAGCTGGGAACGGTGTAGAGGCCAGTGGTCGAAATTGTTCCGACGGTCGAGTTGCCCCCTTGGACCCCGGCCACGCTCCAATTTACCGCCGAGCTGTAATTTCCCGTTCCTGTAACCGTCGCCGTGCATTGCGAAGTTTGCCCGACCTGCACCGAGGTGGGATTACAGGAGACTGAAACCGAAGTGATGGTGGGCAGCGTCGTCGTGACGGTCACCGTGGCGTTGCCGGCCTTGGTGGTATCCTGGAGCGACGTAGCGGTCACGGTCACCGTGCCGGCCGTGGCGGGTGCGGTAAACACACCGTTAGCGTAGATCGAACCCGCGCTCGCGGACCATGTGACGGACGAGCTGTAATTTCCCGTCCCTGTGACTGTCGCGGTGCATTGCGACGTCTGCCCAGTTTGCACCGAGGTGGGGTTACATGACACCGAAACCGAAGTGATGGTCGGCGGCGGCGTTGTGACGGTCACCGTGGCGGTGCCGGACTTGGTGGTATCCTGGACCGACGTAGCGGTCACGGTCACTGTACCGGCCGTGGCGGGCGCCGTAAACGCCCCTGAAGAACTGATTGTCCCCGCGCTCGCGGACCATGTGACAGACGAGTTGTAGCTCCCCGTTCCTGCAACCGTCGCCGTACATTGGGAAGTCCCTCCGGTCTCGACCGAAGCGGGACTACAGGCGGCAGAAACCGAAGTGATGGTGGGCGCCGGAGGCGAGGCCGCACTCGAACCTCCTCCACCACAAGCGGACTGGAAAACAGAGGTTATTAATACGAAAACGAACATAGCGAGCACAAGTCGCAAAGAAATGAGGTTGGGATAGCGCTTCCAGAGCGGCATGAGAAACCCTCCTTAGGCAGCGCCGGCTGTCTTGATCCGCAGGTACGAGCACTGCTAGGCTACGGAATCCAAGTTGATTTTCGCCCGCTCTGTTTGACAAGGCAAGGGCACTCAAGTACCGGGAGGGAGATCTCGTGTTTTGTGCGTTATTTCGTGAATGCTTTGCCGGAGTCAAGCCCAAAATCGCGGGCTGGCGCAGACGGTCGCTTTTTAGCGTCTGCGATCTGCCGTAAGGACACTCTTCCGGCAAGGCCTTACGCACGGGCATACTCTCCGGCAGCTTGCCGGTCTACAAGATAACTGAGATGAGCCGTCAATTCCGACAAGTCGCTTCGGGAAACCGCAAGCCCCAAGAAAAAGGTTCTGCGCCAGCCGACCCTGGCCAGAAGAAATGTCACGGAATCGGCAGTTCGGCTGCCGATCCCGTGTTTTAATACGATACCTTACTGCTCGGTGACGGTGCATGTCGCAGTAAAGTTTATAGAGGAGCAAGTCGAGACAGGCGCTTCAGATTTCATTGAGACGCACGTGACTGAGGTAGCTCCCACTGTACAAGTACAAGACATAGTATCTGAGATTCCAGAAGCAGTACCGCATATGACTAATTCAAGGCTGGAAAGCGTCTCCCCTCCTTCTCCTCCTACCTGTACATCAGTGATTAAGATGGTTTCGAAAGACGCAGGAATGGTTTGTGTGCCGCAGGTGAAGGAGCTCTCGCCACCATAGCACGCCCCACTGTAGATACCCATCTCCAGAGTTGGAGCAGGAATCGTGGCAGTGCTGGTCGGCTCAGACTCCTGCGTGTCTGGCGCGGCGTAATCCGTTGTGGTCGGAGTGCCGTTCGTCACCTGGAAGCCGTTCACCGCCGTGGTCCCGCTGGGTGCGTTTGACTGCGATGCGGTTAATAAAATACCACCCTGAGGGGCTTGGCCCGCATCGGAACCGAGGATTTGCGATGCGTCCTCGTAGATATTAAAGGCATCCAAAGCGCTCGGTAGAATACCTACGCCACCCAGGAAGAACTCGTCCAAGACTTCCGCCGCTACGCCTTTCATAGAATTGGAAGCCGACGGTGGCGTGCTAGCAGTAGTATAGGAAGTGACATATGGGATGGCGGTGTTCCAGGCGATTTCGATTGCTTTGGCGGTGGTTGCGGTAATCGATCCTGCTTCGGCAAAGCCATCGGCGGCTAACCCACCGGTCATACCAAGCCACGCCCCGAACTCGATTGAGAAACCCAATTTCACGGCCCCCCACCCAGCCGAAGGTAAAGCCTGGTGTTCTTGCGTCATCTGTTCGCACGTCGTCAGCATAAGTGGGTCTCCATAATCGCCGGTGCCGCAGACATTGGATTGCGACGGTTGTTGAAGCGGGAAGAGGGTTCGAGATAAGTCCTGCACATCCGGCAGGTCGCCGGCGGTTTGACTCAAAAACTGTGTTGCATAAGTCAAAATCAACTGATCCGAGAGCGTGAGGGTATTCGCATCCAGCGTAAATGTCGCCCCATTTACCGTGGTTACTGGAACGCTCTGCGTTGGGTTGTTCACCACGGTCTGGATTGAAGTAAACAATGCCTGGGCGTCAGAGTCGTAATTAGTCAAATCCGCCGCCAAAGGGGCTAGACTCGGATTCGTCACAGCGTCAGCTTGGATTGTAGAGGAAAGGCTTAGGCCACCGAGCAGGAACATCGAGGTAATTCCCCCAGGAGGCATGCCCGTCGGCAATGCTGGCGGCGCGTTGATCTGCAAGGCCACAACGTTCGACGTGGAAAGGGTATTCCCATCAAGCTGCACCCCCTGTACATTGACCGTACCTGCTGTGAACGTTCCGGTCGTCGTGTTGAAGAACATAGGGACTGCTATCTGAAGCGTCGTGGTAGTAGCTGCAAGGGCCGGAATAGCAATCGGGGGGCTGGTAGACCCGGGAGTTAGCAAGACAGATATTGCGGCGTTTGCCGGATCAGATCCTGTGCCGGTAATCGTAAGGAAGGCAAACGGATCAACCGTGGTTTGGTCGAGTGAAGTAATTCCGAAGGCTGCTGACGTAGCGGTAATAGTCACGCTAGCCGAGCCGGACTGTGTTGTGTCCTGGGCGCTGGTGGCCGTCACGGTCACCGGGTTGGTGCTGGGGATAGAGCTGGGAGCGGTGTAGAGGCCAGTGGTCGAAATTGTTCCGACGGTCGAGTTGCCCCCTTGGACCCCGGCCACGCTCCAATTTACCGCCGAGCTGTAACTTCCCGTTCCTGTAACCGTCGCCGTACATTGCGAAGTCTGTCCGACCTGCACCGAAGTGGGATTACAGGAGACCGAAACCGAGGTGATGGTCCCAGACGGTGCAGTAACGGTCACCGTGGTGTTGCCGCTCTTGGTCGTATCCTGGACCGACGTGGCGGTCACGGTGACCGTAGTCGCCATGGCGGGTGCGGTAAACAAGCCTGAAGAATCGATCGTCCCCGCGCTCGCGGACCATGTGACCGCCGAGCTGTAACTTCCCGTTCCTGTAACCGTCGCTGTGCATTGCGAAGTCCCTCCGGTCTGCACCGAAGTGGGATTACAGGAGACGGAAACCGAAGTGATGGTCGGCGGCGTCGTGACGGTCACCACGGCGCTGCCGGACTTGGTGGTATCCTGGACCGACGTGGCGGTCACGGTCACCGAACCTGACGTGGCGGGTGCGGCAAACAACCCTGAAGAATTGATCGTCCCCGCGCTCGCGGACCATGTGACGGACGAGTTGTAGCTTCCCGTTCCTGTAACCGTCGCCGCGCATTGCGAGGTCTGCCCGGTCTGCACCGTGCTGGGATTACAGGAGACCGAAACCGAAGTGATGGTGGGCGGCGGCGGCGTGACGGTCAGCGTGGTGTTGGCGACCTTGCTGGCATCCTGGACCGACGTGGCGTTCACGGTCACTGTGTTCGGGTTAGGGACCGTGCCGGGCGCGGTGTAAAGCCCGCTGCTCGAAATTGTGCCGAGGGTCGAGTTCCCGCCCTGAATTCCCTCCACGCTCCAACTTACCGTCGAGCTGTAATTTCCCGTTCCTGTAACCGTCGCCGTGCATTGCGAAGTCTGCCCGGTCTCGACCGAGGTAGGACTACAGGCGACCGAAACCGAAGTGATGGTGGACGCCGGAGGCGGGGTCGCGCTCGAACCTCCTCCTCCACAAGCGGACTGGAAAACAGAGGTTATTAATACGAAAACGAACATAGCGAGCGCAAGTCGCAAAGAAATGAGGTTGGGATAGCGCTTCCAGAGCGGCATGAGGGACCCTCCTTAGGCAGCGCCGGCTGTCTTGATCCGCAGGTACGAGCACTGCTAGGCTACAGAATCTAAGATGATTTTTGCCGGCTTTGTTTGACAAGGCAAGGGCACTTAAGTACCGGTAGGGAAATTTCGTGTTTTGTCCGTCATTTCGTGAACATTTTGTCCAAGTCAAGCACAAAACCGCAGCACAAAACCGCAGCACAAAACCGTAGCCCAAAATCGTAGCACAAAATCGCGCGGGCAGCGGCAACTCTCTTGTGTGAATTCCTTGCGGGATCTTCTCTCCCAGGAGCGGTGCAAGTGACTGATGACGCCGAAGACGATACGGTCATAGTTCGCGGGGTTGGTGAAGCTGGACAATGGAACTCTCACGATCGGAGGATGGCGGCTGGGTGTATAGTAAGCAGGGTCCCGGAGTCCAATATGAAAATTCCGGGTAGAAGTGGGGCGCGCCTCCGGGCCTGACACTCAAATTAAACGAAAGCCTGGGGTGACCCATGAAGCGATTCATCTGGATAGTAGCCCTTATGACAAGCCTGGGGATGGCGACCGAGCCGCTGCGTGTAGAAAACCGGCATGTCGATCGGAAGCTCCCCGGCTGCGGCGATGAGAAGGACGGCTGTGACCACGTGGAATTCACCTATGTGGAGGTGGTCAGCGGGCCGGCAGCGGCGCGCAAGCGTATCAACGCCGAGATTATGGCATGCGTGCTCTTTGGCCCCGGGACTGACAGCGAGACGGCCAGGGACGCGTGCAAATCCAGACCTACATTGTCCGGGTGTAAATCCACGCCTGAATCGGCGGCACAGGCCGAGTTCGACAGCGCTGCGAGCGACTACAGAGACTATCCCTCCTGGCCGCCGCCGAGCCTTGCCCGTTGGGTGACGGTGCTGCGCACCGCGGCCCCCGTCCTCAGCCTGGAATGCCGCGAGACCCGCAGCGGCGGGGCGCATCCCACATCCAGCGCGCGGTATCTCAACTTCGACCCAGCAACCGGCGAGCCGATCAAGCTGGTCTCCATCCTGAAAGACGGCGCGAGGGCACGATTGACCGCGATCGCGGAGACCCATTTCCGCCAGGAACGAAAGCTGGCCGCGAACGCGAAGCTGGAGGACGAGGGTTTCACCTTCCCCGGCGGCCGTTTTGCGTTGAACGATAACTACGCCTTCGGTGAGAAGGCGCTCCTCTTCTTGTTCAATGAATATGAAATCGCGTCCTACTCCATGGGCCCGACATTGGTGGAGATCCCGTACTCGGAAATACGAGACCTGATCCGCCCGGAATTTCCGTTGTAGCGAGCGGCCGGCTTTCAGCACTCAGCTTTCGGCCGGCTGATCGCTGGCAGCCGTTCCCCACTGATATGCGGTTCAACGGCTGAAGCTTGAGAGGGAATAATCCAGGTTAATTTGTTGTGGGGGTTTGCGATGCATCTATTGCTGCGGACGGCCACGAGGATCAGGCAGCTCTGCGTAACTTTCATCGCGCTCACATTATGGTTACCTTCTTCGGTATTTGCCCAGACGAAGCCCCTAGGTTCCGGCCAAGAAGCTCCTGCCGTTCACGTTCCATTCGTAGGATGCAGGTCTGACGGGATGATAGGGCCGCTGCCAGCACCAAAAGGCGCCGCAGTGGTGGTTCAGATGGATGCGAGCGCATCCCAAAGACTTGCGTATTACAAGGCCGAAAATTCTCCAGGTGTTCTTGGTCCGCGTGGTTGGTACTGCTTTGGAACAAATGGCTCGGCTGTCTCTAGCCTGTTCGTAGCCACCCAACCCATCAAAGGGATGGATGACTTGTTCTCCTCAACCTGGGGCGGGTTTACCGGGCCGGCCATTCAAGTATCTGTCATATTTGGGGACACATCAGGGAGATTTGAGGTTGCTCGCTTTATCGCGCGCCTTTTTCCGGCACAAAAGGCATTTGTACAGAGCGTAATTAAAGAGGAGCTTGAGCCAGCAAGCGATTTTCCGTTTGGTCCTTACCCGAAAGATAAGTTGACCATTCGGAGTGACGAGGTCGTCGAATACCAGACACCACCAAATTCAGAGGGACTGGGCACGATGAGGGGACTGAAAAAAAACGACAATCCGATTGACGGTGTTGTAGTTCTTCAACGCCATGATACCTTTGACGTGCTGCACTTAGCAGTGCGGTTGCCGTCTGATATACATGACCTTACATCGCACATCGTTAAGCAGAAGGAGCGAGAGAGCCGAGCAAGCCTATCTGAGGAGTGAGTGAGGCATGAGCGGCGGCATGGTGGTTAGCTTGCAAAAGCCGGCGCTTTGATTGATGTATCTTTACAAGCGGAAACTGACTTCGACCGTGGCGCGCACTGAGACGGGAACCCCGTTGCGCAGAGCAGGCTTGAATTTCCAGGTGCGCACCGTCTCCAGAGCCTTTTCGTCGAGCCCGAGTCCTAGAGGTTTCGCCAACCGGGCATCGGTGACATTACCCTGGGAATCCACAACAATCCAAAGCACCACGGCGCCCTGGTACTTCGCCTTGCGGGCTTCCTCGGTGTAAGTGGGCTCGGGTTTGTAAACCGGAATCGGGGCGCTGACATTGCCACCGACGCTATAAATCTCGCCGCCGGTCCCGCTATCTTTATTTGGCTCCATCTTGTGCAACAGGTTCTCGTAATCCTGCTTGTATGTTGTGCCCTTATGAATACCTCCAGAGGGAACGAGCGTATAGGCTGTATGGTATTCCTCCAGAGCAGCCTTCAGATCGCCTTTCTTCTCCAGCTCGCTGCCAAGTAGACAATGCGTCATAGCAGTATAAGCCACCGTATTAGGTGGTATGCCTAGTATTGCCCGCAACTGATCAATACGGCCGTCTATATCGCCCTTCGCGCCGAGCAAACTAGCCAGGAAGTAACGCGCCAAGACACTCTTGGGATTCACACGCACGGCTTCACGCAGTTCCACAATTGCGCCGTCTGGGTCTTTAACATAAAGCGCCATACCGAGTTCCCAGTGCGCCAGATAATCGTTGGGATTCAACCGCACGGACTCACGGAATTCTTCTACCCCATTCTCCAGTTGGCCTTTACCTCTGAGCGCGATACCCAGATTGTAGTGCGCGCCGGCCGCCAGTACGTTCCCCGGGTTCAAACGTAGGGTTGCCTGATATTCGGCCATCGCGCCGTCCCAGTCCTTCTTATGTCCGAGCGCGATGCCCAGATTGTAGTGCGCCTCTGCGAAATTGGGGTTCAGACGTATCGCTTCACGATATTCCGTGATCGCTCCGTCCCAATCGTCCTTGACTCTGAGCGCGACGCCAAGATTATAATGAGCCGCGGAGTTGTTTGGCTCCAAACGCAACGCTTCATGTAATTCTTCAATGTCTTCGTCCCAATTATTAATGTGTCCGAGTGCTACGCCAAGGTTGATGTGAGCCGCTGCATAATTTGGATTCAAGCGCAGTGCCTCACGTTCTTCAGCGACCTGTCCATTCCAGTCGCCCTTGTTTCCGAGCGCAACGCCGAGGTCGTAGTGTGCCAACCAATAATTGGGATTGAGACGCAACGCCTCGCGATACTCCTTTATCGCCCCATCTAGATCGCCTTTCGCTCCGAGCGATGTGCCAAGGTTGATGTGCGCCTCAGCCTGCGCCTTGGTCGATGCATCTTGTGCTCCCACGTAAGATGCGCCGATAAATGTTAGGATTGCCATCATAGCAACGGTGACAAGAAGTGCAGTCAAACGTTTCATTCGGTCCTCCTTTGGATCTGGAGTCGAACACTTTGACTTGATGGTCCAGCAATCTTTGCAGGATGGAACTTAATCTACCTGCGATGCGAATACCCAGAAGCTGTGGGCATTACCATTATCACGATAGGCGCTGACAATAAGATCTTCCTTCTTCGACCTTGGACCCTCGACTCTCGACTTGTGCCTGGCAGCGCTGCGGAGCTGAAAAATGTTTGGCTAGATTTCGCGGCGACCTTCGATGGCCTTGAGCATGGTGATCTCATCGGCGAATTCGAGTTCGGAGCCGACGGGAATGCCCATGCCGATTCGCGTCACCTTCACGCCCAGGGGCTTGAGGAGTTTGGAAAGGTAAACGGCGGTAGCTTCGCCTTCCACCGTGGGACTGGTGGCAATGATGAGTTCCTTGACCTTGCCGGATTTCAGCCGCTCGATGAGGTTCTTGAGTTTCAACTGCTCGGGACCGACGCCCTGCAAAGGCGAGAGCACGCCGTGAAGGACGTGATATTGCCCGTGGAATTCCCGCGTTTTCTCAACCGAAACCACGTTGTAGGGCGTCTCGACCACGCAAATGACTTCGGGATCGCGGCGGGAATCGGAGCAATACTCGCAGGGATCAGCTTCGGTGAGGTTATTGCAGACGCTGCAAAGCTTGATCTTGTCTTTGACATCGAGTATGGCGCCCGCCAGGCGCTCCGCCTCCTCGCGCGGCACGCGCTCCAGGTGGAACGCAATGCGCTGCGCCGACTTCTGCCCGATGGCGGGAAGCCGTTTCAGCTCATCAATCAGGCGGGCCAAAGGCTCGGCGTAGTCCTTCATGGGAGTGGGAACGGGAAAATCGAAATTCGAAAAACGAAAGTCGAAAATGGAAACTCGGAATTCGAAACTCGAAAATGGAAACTGGAAAATCGAAAACCGGGGGAAAAAACGAAAGCTAATCCTTGGTAGTTGCGTGATGCCGTGCCGCCAGAGGAGTTTCTATTTTCCAGTTTCGAATTTCGTTTTTCGCTTTTCGAATTTCGATGTTCCTCAGGTCAGGCCGGGGATGTTGAGCCCACCCGCCAGGTTTCCCATCTGGCTGGCGAGTTGTTCATCCACCTTCCGGGTTGCGTCATTCACGGCAACCAGGATGAGTTCCTGCAACATTTCGAGGTCGTGGGATGCAAAAAGTTCAGCTTCGATGTGGACTTCGCTGAGTTGCTTCTGGCCGTTCATTTTGACGGTCACCATGCCGCCGCCCGCGAAGCCTTGCACTTCCAGTTCGTCCAATTGCTTCTGGAGCTGCTCCTGAAACTGCTGGACTTGCTTCAGCATTTGTTGCATCTGTTGCAGATTTTTCATCGCTCACTCCTGGCTGAGGTCCTGGACATCCACCAAGGCGCCATCAAACTTCTTCTTGAAAGCCCCAACCCCCGGGTCGCGCTCGGCCCGCTCGCGTGCGTTGAGCCGGGGGACCTGAGCCTCGGCTCGCTGATCTTCAAGTGTAACATAAATCCTGACGGGCTGGCCGAGCACCTGGGCGCACGCCGCACGCAACGTCTCCTGTTGTTCGCGGGCCTTCAAGAGGTCCGCGTACAAGGAGTCCTTGTGCTTGAAAGTAAAATGGGCTTCGCCGTTCTCGAAGCGAAAGCCGACCAAATGATCCAGGCAACTGCTCAGAAACCGCTTGGATTGGTCGAACAGAACGGCTTTGATGGAGGAGAGTCGCGCATCTTCCGCCGGCGTCGAAACGGCGGCTGCGGGGCGAATCATTTCTACTGCGGCTACAGGCGCGGCAACCGGCGCGCTCCCTCCTGTAGGGGCGACCCTTGTGGTCGGCCGAGTTTCCACCGGGGCGCTGATTGGCGTGCTCGGCGGCGCAGAAGCCGCCGGCGCCTCAACCCTTTCCTGGGGCGGTGCAGCCGCCGGGGTCTTGAGCGGGATGGAGCGAAAGGGACCTGGGCCCAGGTTTTTGGGCGCTGTTCCCAGCGTCCTCTCGACCGGGCCGGGCTGCCCAAGCTGCGCCAGCAACACCTCGAGTGAGGCTAAGCGCCGCGCGAGCACCAGCTTCATCAGTCCGAGTTCCAGGTGAAAGCGCGGTTGGAGCGAGTAGCGCATTTCGCTTTCGGTGCGCAGCAGGAGGTTGAAGAAGCGAGCCAGGTCTTCCTCGCCAAAAAGCCCGGCCAGCTCCGCCAGCCGCCCCCGCTCCTCGCTGGCCACCTGCACCAGGGGGCTTTCCGCGCCGCAACTCTTGGCCACCATCAAGTTGCGCACGGTGCGGGTGAGTTCGGCGCAGAAATGCGCGAGTTCATAACCTTCCGTCGCGAGTTGCCCCAACAGCTCGAGAACCCGCCGTGAGTCCCCCGCGTGGATGGCCTCCAGCACGCTATTCAGCAACTGGGTTGGGACCACACCCAGCACTTGGCGGACGCGCGTTTCCTCGAGCTGGTTTCCGCAGGAGGCGATGACCTGATCGAGCAAAGAAAGGCCGTCGCGCATGCTTCCTTCGGCAGCCTGGGTGACAGCGCTGAGGGCGCCTTCGTCCGCCTTAATATTTTCCTGCTCGCAGACCCACTGCAAGCGCGAGAAGATCTCCTGGTAGTCGAGCAGCCGGAAGGAGAAATGCTGGCAGCGGGACTGGATGGTGGAGGGGAGTTTGTGTGGCTCTGTGGTGGCGAGGATGAACAGCGAACGGGGCGGAGGCTCCTCCAGGGTTTTCAGCAGCGCGTTGAACGCTTCCGTGGTCAGCATGTGCGCTTCGTCGATGATAAAGATCTTGTACCGGTCGCGCGCCGGAAGGTAGCGTGCGTTTTCGCGCAGTTCGCGGATTTCATCGATTCCGCGGTTTGAGGCTGCGTCGATTTCCATGACGTCAATGGAATTGCCCGCCGCGATTTCCCGGCAGGAGGGACACTCCCCGCAGGGTGTCATCGTGGGACCTTGGGCGCAGTTGAGGGCCTTGGCAAGAACGCGGGCGGTGGTGGTTTTGCCCACGCCGCGCGCGCCCGAGAAGATATACCCGTGCGCAACGCGCTCCGTGCGGATGGCATTTTTCAGTGTGTCGGTGATCAGACGCTGGCCCACCACTTCATCAAAAACCTGGGGCCGATACTTGCGGGCTATAACCTGGTAGGACATGGGAGAGGACGATTTCAGATTTTGGATTTTAGATTTTGGATTGGAGCTCAAGGCTCAGACTGGACCCAAGCACCATGCTCGCGTCCCAGATCTCAAATCTAAAATCCAAAATAGGTTGGGTCAGACTTCGGGTTGATCTGCGGCACACGGAGAGGCTCGTTACCGTTGCTTCCTTCCGGACCTGGCGGGGTTCGCGAACATCCGTCGCACAGAGCCCGAAGTCTGACAAGTTCGATGCTCTGGTTCCTTCCCGAACAGAATCACCAAACCATCAAATGGTAGCATGCGTCGCGGCAGGCCGTCGATTTATTTGCATGGTCCGATGTCAGTGGTCAGTTGTCCGTGGTCCGTTGCAACAAAGCGCCTAGCGGTGGGATTGTTTTCTACAACTGACCACGGGCCCGGCGCGGCGGGACTACGGACAACCTCTCCCGCCCCCTGTTTACTGTTGACTGCCTGCGGCTTGCTGCCCACTGCTTGTCATGGCTTCGTGGGGGCTTGGCCTTGCCAGTTGAGGGCCAGCTTGTTGAGGTTGACTTCGACTTGCAGCATGGGTATGGCCCCTCCAGAGGGAGGCAAGGGGGTCGTTTGGCTGAGGTCGGTTGAACCATCTTTCGTGACCACGCGCACGGTCAGCTCTTGAGCGCTCGAAGGAATCGGGATACTCCTTGCGGAGGTCCCGGCGAAGCCACTCATGATCCTCCGAAAGCCACCTTTCCTCTTCCCTTTCAGAGGTACCTCGGAGAGCACTTGGCCACCGTTTGAGACGGTCAGGGTTCCCTCCTTCAGATCGTGCTTGCAGACCAGTTGAACAATTCTGTTTGCGGAGGCGGCTCTCGTCGCGGACGCAGGGGTTAGGGACGAGCGCCCAGCCTTCCCCTCTGGAGACTCGGCGGCTGACGGGATTGGTGCCGCGACCGAGCTTGCGGTGCTGATTTCTTGAGGAGCGGCCCTGGCTGAAGGTACGGGACCACGCTTCGAAGTCACTTTTCTGCTGCCCGGTGCGTTCTGCCTGGCTTCCGTCCTACCCTGCATAGCGGCGCTTGATTCTCCCCCAGGCGCAGCAGGTTGCAGGCCTGGCGCCGGGTGTCCCTGACCGGGTGGGGGCTGAGGAAGGGCTGGCGATGTTGCACTTGTGGAGGCTGCCGACGGCGGAGATGGCCCTCGCCGGCCTAACCTCCACGCACCCGCGCCGATCAAACCTCCCAAAACCATGAGAGCCGCGACCAGGATCGCAAGGCGCGCCCTGCTTTTTTGCCGGGCAGGCAGAGTTGCCGCCGGGGGTGGAATGCTGAGCGGCTTTCCTGCAATGATAGTGGGCTCAGCAGTCTTCAAATCCATCTGCGAAAGACCGGCCTGTGAACGCGGAGGGCGACCGTTCTGAATGTCGTCAAGGTCGCCGAGCAGTTCTCGGGCTGAGCCATATCGTTTGTTGCGGTCTTTGATGAGGCAACGCAGGATAAGGTAATCGAGCGCGGGCGTCAGTTTGGGGTTCAGGGTACTGGGCAAGACCGGATCCGCGTAGGCAATCTTGAACATCACCGCGGCTGAATCACCCATGAAAGGCTTCTGCCCGGTCAGCATCAGGTAAAGGATGATGCCGAATGAGAACAGGTCGCTGCGGGCGTCCAGGTCTGCGCCGGTGACCTGCTCCGGCGACATGAAGGAGGGCGTGCCCGTCACCCCCAGGGTCCGGACGGCGCCTTCACGCGCCGTGATTTTGGCAATGCCGAAATCCGTGATCTTGGCGCGCCCGTCTTCGGTCACAAGGATATTCGCCGGCTTCAGGT
>Ga0326727_10002024_pt1 | contig 71721 bp, 54 predicted proteins | sample MB2enrmetagenome_FD_207643 | JGI IMG/M metagenome (GOLD analysis project Ga0326727, IMG submission 207643) | Lab enriched peat soil microbial communities from McLean, Ithaca, NY, United States - MB29MY | ecosystem: Environmental > Terrestrial > Soil > Wetlands > Peat | place: USA: New York... | reverse complement strand
AGCCACACGGCTACCTTCAAGACATCGCTCCGCGATGAGCCCCGGGCAACCAGCGCGAACCCGGGAAAAAGCCGGCGAAAACGTCCAAACTCCAAACCGGGGGTCGCAGCGGAGCTGCGATCCCCGGCTTCCATCTGGCAGCCCTCCGGGTTGCGAAAAGCGGCCCAGACCCGCTTGGTATCGGTCAGGCCACGGGTTGGGGTCGAATCACCTTGGGCGCACGGAGTGCCGCGCCCCACCTGTTCTGGCTCGAGCCCGCCTGCCGCCGGTGACCGGTTATCTGATTTGCGCTTTGTCCTTTTTTCTCGCATTGTAGTATGCGGACGATTTTGACACCAAAGATGACTTCATTGGCTCGACTTGCGCAAAGGCTGCCCGGACAGGGCCGGTCTATCTTTCTGACCTGTGTGTTTGGACTGGTGGCCGGGCTGGGTGCGGTCGCTTTTCAACAGTCGATAAACGGGCTTTACCAGGCCGGTTTGGCGACCCTGTCTCACGGCTCGCCCGGGGTTTTCATCCTGGGCAGCCTGGGGGTGGTGTTGGCGACTTCGTTGGCGGTGGGTTACTTGCTCAATCACTACGCGCCGCAGGCCTCGGGCAGCGGGATTCCCCAACTCAAACTGGCCTTTTGGAAAGATTTCGGGTTTGTGCCCTGGCGAGTCGTGTGGGTGAAGTTCGTGGCCGGGGTATTGAGCATTGGAGGCGGCTGCAGTCTCGGACGCGAGGGGCCCAGCGTGCAACTGAGCGGCGGCCTGGCCTCGAACGTGGCGGGACTCCTGGGCGAGGCCAAGCAGAGCCGGCGCATGGCCGCCGCCGCCGGGGCGGCCGCCGGGCTGGCAGCGGCCTTCAACACGCCGGTGGCGGCGGTCACCTTCGTGCTCGAGGAAATCATTGCGGACCTCAACAGCCGTCTGCTGGGCAGCGTGCTGCTGGCCTCGGTCATCGGGGCCTTCGCCGTGCATGCCCTGGTAGGCCAGCAACCGGCCTTCGCGCTCAGCGGAGTCGAGCCTCCCAGTTGGTATATCTATATCCTCACGCCGGTGGTGGCTGCGGCGGCGGCGCTCGTCGGCGTCGTGTTTCAGAAAGGGACCATGTGGCTGCGGCTCCACCGCAAGGACCTGCGCTATTTGCCGGCCTGGACGCGTCCTTCTGCCGGAGGCCTTGTCACCTGGGCGCTGGGCGTGGCCGTTTTTCTGCAAACCAATCATCTCGGCGTGTTCGGTCTTGGCTACGACGACCTGTCGGCCGGCTTGGCCCACCGCTTGGGCTGGGGCACTACCGGCCTGCTCCTTGCCGCCAAGCTGGCGGCCACCGTCGCGTGTTATGGCTTGGGCGGCTGCGGCGGCATCTTCTCACCCGCGCTGTTCCTGGGCGGCATGTGCGGCCTGCTCCTGGCCGGTCTCTCGACCCTGGCCTTCTCGATGAGCGCGCCCGATCAATTGACCCTGGCCGTGGTGGGGATGAGCGCCTGCCTCGGAGCGGTCGTGCGGGCGCCTGTCACCGGGATTCTGATCGTCTTCGAGATGACCCACCAGTTCGCGCTTGTCCCTGCGCTCATGATCGGGGCCCTGGCCAGCCAGGCCGTCAGCCGCAGTCTATGCCGCTACAGTTTCTATGACGAAATCCTCACGCAGGACGGCCACAGCCTCGACCGGGTCATTCCGCCTCGTGACCTTCGAAGCTGGCAGCAGTTGCCCGTTTCTGCCATCGCCAATTTCCAGCCCGTGGTGGTCCCCCAGGACTCTGCCCCGGGCGAACTCCGCAAGGTGCTCGATGGCCACCCCTACCAACGCTTCCCGGTCGTGAGAAACGACGCCCTGGCCGGTATTCTGACGCGCCGCGAGGCGGAAGCCGCCCTGGCGCAGGGCCGCCCTGTGAAATTGGAGCCCGCCGTCGCCTGCCTGCCTTCCCAGACCATCCGCGACCTCGAAGTTCGATTGGTGGATTCCACCTCGCTGGTCGCCGTCCTCCTCGATCACCCCGGCGGCAAGGTGCTCGGCTTGATTACCCTCCACGACCTCCTCCGAGCCCAAGTTAACATGGCCAGAGCAGGAACGGAATAAATAGGGGAAAAACCCCATGTTCAAGAGTCCCGCTTCGGAGGACGATGCAGGCTCGGACGCTAAGGAGCGATGGGGCTACTGGGAGAACAGGGAGTGCCCTGATAAAAGGGCGGCTGCACAACGCAGCCGCCCACATTTTTTAGCGGCCTCAGGACTCCTCGGTCTATTTCGATGCGGGGCCTGTGCCAGCGGGCTTGGCCGGAGCGTCGCCGGGCTTGGCTGGGGCAACGCCAGGCTTGGCCGGGGCGTCGCCGGGCTTGGCTGGGGCAACGCCAGGGTTGGCTGTATCGGCCGGTTTGGGTTGTGGGACGCCAACTGCCGCGGCGGGCGGCTCGACCTTCTTGGGCTCCTCTTTCTTTTCGGCCAGGAGCTGCGAACGCTCTTTGAGGAGCGGCTCCACGGTCCAGGTGGAGACGAGATAGACCCAGGGTTCGCATGTCTTTTCCTGGCTCAATTTGTCCTCGAGCTTTTTCTGGTTGTCCTTGAATTCCTTATCCAGCCTGGTCTTGTCTGCCGGCTTCTCATCTTTGCCCGGCGCGCGCTCGTTGAGGATATGCGCGGCCACCGCCAGGGTCAGCGGATAATTGTCATTGGTCTTTTGGCCGATTTTGAGGGTGTAGGAAAAGTTGTCGAAGGTTTCGATGGCCACCACGGTGGGCTTGTCCAGGCCGAGGGTTTCCGGTTTGGCGCCGACGGCCACATCCGCAAAGCTCAGCGAGCCGAGCGGGCTGGCCAGGCCCGAGGTCTTGGCGGTGTCGAGCTGTTCGCCGGGTTTGGCCTCGGCCAGTTTCCATTCGCCGGTTTCCGTTTCGCGGGTCAACTTCCACGAGTTGGTGGGGTTCTGGAAGGTGGCGGCAATGGATCGGACCTTCTCGATTTTGGGGAAGTCCTTGTTCAACCACTGGTCGGGCTTGGGCTCGATATTGGAAAGGGCGTCGGAGATCAAGGCAACATCGGCGGCATCGTTGCCCGCCTTGACATAGCGGCCATCGGGCCAGCCTTCATCGCCCATCTCCCCGCCCATAGGCGAGGGCTGCGCCGGCTTGCGGAGGTGTTTCTTGCCCAGCAGCAAAGTGCGGATGGCCTTGCCGTTCTGGTCTTTGAAATCGATGACCATGGCGGCATTGGTCCCCACCCCCGCCGCCAGGGCGAAACGCGACAATTGCGAGGGCCCGACCTTCTCGCTCTGCACGACCTTCAAGTCGGCCACCTTGAGTAAGAATTCGCTGATCTGGGAAAAACTGGCCGGGTAATCGTTCCGCTCCCGCACGCGCCACAGATTGTCTTTCCTGGCCAGGTCCAATTCGTTGGTGCCTTGCTTGATGGCGATGAAGGCGACATCGTTGATCGGGAAATTGTCGCCCAGGAGCTTCTGCCCGATGGCCTTGTCGGCGCTATGCCAGGCGGTCTGGTTCTTCTGATGCAGGAGCAGGCCGGCGCCGCCCACGACGGCCACCAGGACCAGGAGAGTGAGGAGCTGTTTGCGGTTCATTTTGCGGAGGTCTTTTTGCGTTTCACGATGGCGATGACGATGCCCGAGGCCGTGACCGCCAACGGCACGGCCAAAATGTTAAGCCACTTGGCCCACGTCTGGAGCGAAACGACCTCTTTGCGCAGGTCCTTCTGCACCTGCTTGAGATGCTTGCGCGTCTCCACCTCGTCTTTGCGGAGCTTGGCCAGCTCCTCCGTTTGCTCCCGGGACAGGATGAAGCGTTGGTCCTTGTCCTTCCGCTGCTGTTGCAGCTCGTTGATGCGCCGCGAGGCCTCGTTGGCTTTTGCCTCGAGTTGCCTGATCTCGCTCTGGAACTTTTCATTGGCGGCGGTCTCCATCTTCTGGATGCGAGTGAAGGGCCGGTTGAGGGTGGCGCGGCTGCGCACGGCGATGAGGTTGTTGTCGCCGGACAACTGCTCGATCATGTTCTGGGCAAAGCTCAGGTTGCCGTTCATTGGCGTGAGGGCCATCCCCATGAGCGTCGGCACCTGCCGCAGCGCCACGGTGTCATAGAGCATGTCGGCATCGCCGACCAGCACCACCGTCGTTGCCTGCTGGCTTTCCTTGAGCGAGTCATCGGCCTTCTTCTGCTCGGCCTTCTTTTCCTCGGGCTTCTTGTCGCCTTCCTTTTTCTCCTCGTCCTTTTTCTCTTCAGGCTTGCCGCCGGGAAAAGCCGTCTTGAATTTGCCCGTCAAACGGACGGCCAGGGCGTACTGGATGCCGGAAGGTTTGAACTCCTTGATAATGTTCTCCCCGCCGAGATTGGCCATGAAGCCGTCGACGAGCTGCGAGTCCTTGGTGCTCTTGAGCAGCACGGTCTCTTTCAGCCCCGGCGCCGGCGTGCCCGTGAAGGCGCCGGCGTAGGGAAGCCAGATGTTATCGATTTGGCTGGTGGCAACGTCATCGGCGTTGATCCCTTCTCCGCTGAGGGACAAAACCGCCGGGGCTTCTTGCGGGGCGCCGCCCCGTCCGTTGCCGAGTTGCATCTTGAAATTCAGGTCCGCCACCACTTTGGTCGTGTCAAAAGCCAGGCCCCATGCCTTGAGCAGCTTGTCCAGGGAAGAGCCGCTGTTGGGAATGTTGCCCAGCATCTGGTTTTGCTCCTTGCTGTCGATCACGTAGGGCATTGGGTCCAGGAAGGCCAGCAGCTTGCCCCCGCGCAGCACGAACTGGTCAATGGCAAACTGCGCCTTGTCCGAGATGTCGCGCGGATGAATCACGACCAGGACCTTCACGTCGTCATCGATTTTGTCCGCGTCCATGCTGAGGCTCCGCAGGTTGAAATCGTTCCTGAGTTCGGAGACCAGCGCCCAGGGCTGGCTGCCCTGCTGGCCCATGCGGGCCATCATCGGGTTGGAGGGCATGCCGAAGAGCGGGAGCGGACTCATAAGACCCACCACCGGTTTATCCGGGGTGATGACCCGGGAGATGGCGCGGGAAAGGTCGTATTCAAGCAGCCGCTCCCGGTTGGGGCTCAGGAAGGGAATCGCTTCCTTCACGTCGAGCATGGTCACAGAGAGGCCCAGGTAGAACGGCTCCCCGCCCTGCAGCATCTGCCCCTCGATCCCGTCCATCCGCGCCGAATCCTCGGCGTCGGAATTGGGCTCAGGGTCGTATTTCTCGATGATGAGCTTGCCCTTGGCCGCCTGCTTGTACTCGCCCAGGAGGTTCTCGACCTGCTCGGCATAATCCCTCAGAGCCACCGTTTCCGGCGTGGCGGCCTCGCCCCGGGTGCAATAGAGCTTGATGTGGATCGGCGTATCGATCTTCCTCAGGATCGCCCGGGTGCCCTCCGAAAGCGTGTAGGCCTTCTCGCGCGTCAGATCGACGCGGGTGCGCCAGAGGCCGGCGATGAAATTGAGCGCGATGACGATGGCCAGCATCACCAGGACGCCCGCCGTGGAATAGAGAATGGTCTGAACTGATTTTTTTTGCATCGTTGTCTCCTCGGCATTGGGTCAGCCGGCCCGGTGGGTGCGCAGGATGACGCTGGTGGTGAACAGCGAAAACCCGATCACCGACAGGAAAAAGATAATGTCCCGCGAATCGAGCACGCCCCGGGCGAAACCCTGAAAATGGGTCATGACACTGAAGGAAGCCACCAAATCCACCAGCCAGGACAGGCCGGGGCTGGCCAGTTGCTCGAAGAAGTTGATCACGGGCGGGAAGCCCGCCAGGATTAGGAACAGGCAGGCGACCACCGACAGGATGAAGCTGACCACTTGGCTGCGCGTGAGGGCTGAGGTGATGCAACTGACCGCCAGGTAAGCCCCCGCCATCAGCCAACTCCCGATGTAAGCGGCCAAAATGACCCCGTTGTCCGGGCTGCCCAGGTAGTTGACGGTGATCACCACCGGGAAGGTCAGGGCCAGGGCCAGGCCCAGGAACAGCCAGGAGGCCAGGAACTTGCCCACAATCGCCTGCCAGACGGTAATCGGCATGGTCAGGAGCAGCTCGATGGTCCCGCTCCGCCGCTCCTCGGCCCAGAGCCGCATCCCTACCGCCGGCACCAGGAACAGGTAAAACCACGGGTGCCATTCAAAGAACGGCATCACCAGGGACGCCTCCCGCCGCTCGAAGAAGCCCCCCACGAAAAACGTAAAGAACCCGCACAGCAGCAGGAAGATGACAATAAAGACGTAGGCGATGGGAGAGGTGAAATAGGCCCCCAACTCGCGTTTGGCAATGGTCTTGATATTAGCGCAACTGTTCATTTCTTTTCCTCATTCTCTGTGTCCGGCATGGTGATGCTGCGAAAGACCTCGTCCAGCCGGCCCTCCTCGGTGTGCAATTCTTCAATCCGCCACCCGCGCCCGGCGTCGGCAATGCTACTGGCCAAGGCGCCATTGACGTTGGATTTAGGAAACACCCGGGCCGTGACGCTGGTGGCGTCTTCCTTGAGGATGGTGGTGCGTTTGACCAGGGAGATCTGGGAAAGCTGTTGGCTGAGGCTGGCCGCGCTGATGCCGCTGACCCGCAGGGTAACGGCCCCGGCCCACTCGGACTTCTGGCGGAGTTGCTGCGGAGTGCCGTTGGCGACGATGCGGCCGCGGTCGATGATGATCGCCCTGGAGCACACGGCGTCGACTTCCTCGAGGATGTGGGTCGAGAAAACTATGGCCTTGGACTCGCCCATCCTGCGGATCAGTTGCCGGACCTCGTGCTTCTGGTTCGGGTCCAGGCCGTCGGTCGGTTCGTCCATCACGAGCACGTCGGGGTCGTGGACAATGGATTGCGCGAAGCAGGTGCGGTGGCGGTAGCCTTTGGACAGGGTCTCCACGCTCTGGTGCAGCACCCCTTGCAGGTGGCACGTTTCGACCACCCGCTCCACCGCCCTCTTTTTCGCCCCGCTCCGCAGCCCCCGAATCTCGGCGGCAAAATTCAGGAAACCATAGACCGTCATGTCCGTGTAGGCGGGGGCGTTCTCCGGCAGATACCCGGTCAAGCGCCGCGCCTGAATCGGGGCGTCCACCACATCATACCCTCCTACGGTAATCCTCCCTTCGGAGGGTGGAAGGAATCCGGTGATCATGCGCATCGTGGTGGACTTGCCGGCCCCGTTGGGGCCCAGGAACCCCAGCACTTCGCCCCGCTCGACCGAAAACGACACCCCGTCAACGGCGCGCTTGGTTCCGAAAACCTTTGTTATACTATGAACCTTGATCATATTGCGTTCTTAATTCCGACCGAATCAAACGGTCCAAATATCCAGTCCAAGCCAAAATGTAAACAACTTTTGCGCGGCGTTTCATCGCGCCGTCTCGGGAATTTTTGATTCTTTCCGGCGCAGGATGTTCAAATTTTTCAATGTTCTACAGCCTCTGGCGTCCGGCGTAACCGGTGTCGAGGTCGTGCCAGAACCCGATGTCCTCCTCACCCTGTTCCCAGCACAGGAAGACCTCCTTGCCTTCAAGGATGGCGGGGAAATCAATCAACCCACGGTCCAGGTCCTTGATCTGGATCTCGCGCCGATAGAACTCCAGGAGGCTCTCCTGGATGCCGCCGAGCAGGCGGACCCATCGGTTGACCGGCTCGCCGCCCAGGTCATGGCCTGGGGCGGCCAGGGCCCTGAGGCATTCTTCGGACTTGTCGAGGTCGGCGCGGAGCCGGACCAACTTTTTGAGCCACTGGCGGATTTGGGGCAACAACGCCCGGGCTTGTTCCCGCGTATAATGCTTCTCAAATTGCATGGATACGGCTCAGGGCTTCGGAGGACCGGTCTTAGGACTGAGGCTTGGGGTTGGCAGGGGCGGGGGCGGCCTCCAGTTTCTTGCGGATGCCTTCATTGGGCTCGAGGGCCAGGGCTTTGCGCCAGGCCTCACGCGCCTTGTCCGGCTGTTGGAGGGCGGCGTAAATGTCGCCGAGATGGTCAAAAACGGTCGGGTCGGGTTCCTCGAGGAGGTCACAGGCCTTGAGGATGTAACCCAGGGCCTCCTTGGGCTGGTGAAGTTTGAAGAGCACCCAGCCCAGGCTGTCGAGGTAGGCGCCGTTGTTGGGTTCGAGCTTCAGGGCCTTTTCGATCAGTTGGCGAGCCTGGCCGAGTTTCATGTCGTGCTCAGCCCACATATAGCCCAGGTAATTGAGGGCCTCGGCAAAGTCCGGCGCAAGCTGGAGGCATCTTTGAAAGTAGTCCTCGGCTTTGGCCAGGTCGCCAGTGCGCTCGCAGGTGGCGCCGAACTGGAACAAGAAGTATTGATTGAGCCGCTTAGGTTCGTTGGCTTTGGCGATAACCTCGGCGCGATTGAAGTATTCCATGGCCCGCGCATAGTCCTTATCCTGGCTGTAAGCCAGGCCGGTGATAAACTCCAGGACGAAGTTTTGGGAATCGCGCGAGAACCTCTGGCGCGCCTGCTGGAGGGTGGCCATGGCCTGGCGGGTCTGCTTGAGGTCCAACTGCGAGGTTGCCAGGTCGTAGTAGGCCTGCTCGAAATCCGGGCTCAGGAGGATCGTTTTGCTGAAATGCTCCGCAGCCTGGTCCCATTTTTTGTCCTCAAAGGCCAGGGTCCCCAGGTAGTAGTAGGCGGCGGGGTTGGCGGGGTTCTCCCGGATGATGGCCTCGAGTTGCTCGACGGCGTGTTTGTGGTCGGAGGCGCGCAGGTAGATCTCCGTGAGCATGGCGTGGATGCGCTCGCGAAGGTTGGGCGCTTCGGGCAACTGGTTGAGCAGGTCCAGGTATATCTCGGCTGCTTTGGAGGTTTCCCCCAGACGGTTGAAGCTGTCGGCCAGCATGAGCCGCAAGACGGCGGTTTGGGGTTTGAGGCGGACGACGCGGTTCAGGACCTCCAGCGCCTTGGCCTGGGCCTTCTCCTTTTGGGCGGGCATCTGCATTCCCAAGTTCAGGTACAACTCGCAGACGCCCATCAGGAATTCCGGGTCCTTGGAAGGCTGCCGGGCCGCCTCGTCGAGCACAGCCAGCGCTTCGGCGGGTTGCTTGCCCTGGAGGTAAGTCAGGAAGAGGTTGCGGTAGCCGGCCAGCAACTCCGGGGCCTTCTTGATAGCCGTGCGGTTTGCGGCCACCGACTGCTCGGTCTTGCCCAATTCCGCATAGATGAGGCCCAACCGGGCGAAGACTGCGCCGGAGACGCCGGGCCGGGCGGCAGCGCGGTTGACCACCTCGAGGGCTTTGTCGAATTGCTTGCCCTGCAAGAGGCGGCGCGAGACATCCAGCACCAGTTCTTCATCGCCGGGGTCAGCGCGCGCGGCCTGGTAATACTCGTCCAGGGCGGCGGCCGTGTCACCGTTTGCTTCATCAACGACTCCCGTTCCGAAGTGGGCGTGTGCCTGAGCAGCCTTTTCCGGAGACAACTCCGCGGCCTCGGCCCGAGGCTGAACAGGGGCCTTGCCGGCCTGGCGCCGCACGGAGGCCGAACCGCAACCGGTCATCAGCCCGCCGCTCAAGGCCAGGACCACACCCCAATGCGAGTGACGCCTCAACATATTCTGTCAGAACCTCCCCCCTACCCCTTCGGCGGGTCCCGCTGATTCAACCAGCGGCCAACCCCGCTCGGCGCCGGGATCACTTCTGCCAAGTGCGCTTCTTATGGCGATGAGCGCGCAACTTCTTCCGCCGTTTGTGCTTGTTGATTTTTGCTTTCCGACGCTTTTTTAATGAACCCATAATTCTGTTTCTGTTCCTGCCGCCAAATTTGCTCTGCCATAGACAATTGTGCTGCAACTCTCGATTATTGCAACTGTCCCGGTCCAAAAAAAACCCCAGCGAGCCGCTCCCGAAATGCCGGGAGAAGGACCATCCTGCCCAGAAAAGCTGTTGGCGTTTGAGAGCCTGCGGAATGAACCGGCTTTCGTCAAGCGCAACATTTGTGCGACTTCAGCCCGGCGGAATGGGATGAGCGGTCCCGCGAGCAGGCATAAGGGAGGTCAATAGACAACCTTGTTCAGAGGGTACTCGATGATGCCTTCGGCGCCGGCGGCTTTCAATGCGGGGATGAGTTCGCGAACGATATGTTCGTCAATGATCGTCTCGACGGCCACCCAGTCTTCCAGGCTCAGGTTGGAGATGGTCGGGTTGCGCAGGGCCGGCAAGTTCTTGAGCAGCCCGGCGAGGTTCTTCCGTTCGATGTTCAATTTCAAGCCGACCTTGGTCTCTGCGTCGAGGGCGCCCTTGAGGAGCAAGGCCATGCGCTCTATCTTCTGTCGTTTCCAGGGGTCCTTCCACGACCCATGATTGGCGATCAGACGGGGCGTCGAGGAGAGCAAGGTATCGACAATGCGCAATTTATTGGCCCGCAGCGAGGAACCGGTCTCCGTAATGTCCACGATGGCATCCACCAGTTCGTGGGCCTTCATCTCGGTGGCGCCCCAGGAGAACTCGACCTCGGCGTTCACTTTGTGCTGCCTGAGGTATTTCCGGGTTTGGTTGACCAGTTCGGTGGCGATGCGTTTGCCTTCCAAGTCCTTGGGGGATTTGATGGGGGAATCCTCGGGCACGGCCAGGACCCAGCGGGCCGTCTGGCGGGTGGCCTTGTTGAATTGGAACTCGCCCACCTCGTGAACATCCGAGCCGTTTTCCTGGACCCAGTCATAGCCGGTAATGCCGCAATCCAGATAGCCATGCTCGACGTAGCGGCTGATTTCCTGGGCCCGAATCAGGCGCAGCTCCAGTTGGTCGTCATCGACATAAGGGATGTAGGATCGGCTGCTGATGGAAATGTTATAGCCTGCCTTGGCCATCTTTGCGATCGTGGCTTCCTGGAGACTGCCCTTGGGCAGTCCAAAGCGCAGCATCTGTTTGTTCTCTTTTTTTATGTTCATGACCAGTCAGGGGGTTTGGACGAGGACGCGCCGGCCATGAATTGCCACCTGGCTGCGGGCAATCGCAGCCAAGCACCTGGGATACAGTTCGTGTTCGGCGGCATGGATACGCTGGTGAAGCGACTCCGGGGTATCGTCCTCCAGGACGGGCACGGCCTGTTGGCCGATGATCGGGCCGGAATCCACGCCGGCATCGACGAAATGAACGGTGCAGCCGCTCACCTTGACGCCGTAAGCCTGGGCTTGTTTCCAGGCCTCCAGGCCCGGAAATGACGGCAGGAGCGAAGGATGGATATTCACGATGCGGCCGGCGAAGGCCTGCAGAAACTGGCCTTTGAGCACGCGCATGAACCCGGCCAGGGCCACCAACTCGACCTCGGCGGCCCGCAGGGCCTCGATGCACGCCCGCTCCGCCTCTTCGTCCAATTTGGCGCGGAATTTGCCCGGCGGGATGAATCGCGCGGGGATGTTCCTTTCCCGGGCCCGCTCGAGAATGCCGGCCTCGGCGACGTCGCTCAGGACCAGGGCCACTTGGGCCGGGAGCCTGCCCGTTGCGCAGGCCTGGGCAATGGCCAGGAAATTCGAGCCCTTGCCCGAGCCCAGCACGCCAATCCGGAATGCTCTGCCGATTACAGATGCCATGGGGAGCGCATTTTTCGGGCGCGGAGGCGGAGGTTGGCCTCTTCATCGCCGATGAACCGCTCTCGGGCCAGGTCCCAAACGACCTTGCGATCGAGGCGAATGGCGATGTCGCTGATATGGCAGAGGGCATCGCCACGCACTGACTCGTCGATGGGGCAGATCGTTTCGGCGCGGCTCTTGACGCAATCCAGGAAGTCCCGGGCATGGTTGTCGCTCTTTTTGAGCTGCAAGGGGAGGGCCTCTTCTTTTTCATCGATCAGGCTCTCGGGCTGAAGGTTAATGCCCTCGCGGTCGACATGCACCCAGCCATCGGCGCCTTCGAAGGCGGTGCCGTGGCTGCCGATGCGGCGGTAGCGCTGCTTCCATTCGTTGGCCTGGGGCCAGGTGTCGCTGGTCGGCTGTCCCTGGTTGCCCCCGTTGGGAACGCCCACGTACTTGAGGGTGACGCCGCTGCCAAATCTCATATCGACGTTCCAGACGGTCGCCGTGTCGCAAGCCCCTTCCATGTGGAAGGAACCGCGCCCCTGGACCTCGAGCGGTCCGCTCAGCAAGTCGCCCCCGCCCCAGAGGGCGATGTCCAGAGGGTGAATGCCCCAACCGGCGATGAAGCCCAGGGCATAATCCGTGATGAACCACCAGGTCTTCCTGGCGCCGTCGGCCGAGCACAGGTCCTGGGTATGCGGTTTGAAGGGGGCGGGTCCGAGCCAGAAATCGTAATTCAGGCCGGGGGGGACGGGCACGACATTGGTCGGGCCGCCGGGACTGCTCCCGGGGGCCCAGGCATTGATGTGCTTGAGTTTGCCGATGCGCCCGTTGCGGACCAACTCGCAGGCGAGGCGAAAGATGCGCGAGGAACGCTGCTGGGTGCCGAACTGGAATACGCGCCGGCGTCGATGCACCTCGCTTCGCAAGGCCCAGTCCTCGGTGAGGCTCAGGCCCATCGGCTTTTCAAGATAGACATCTTTGCCGGCGCGCACGGCGGCCAGGGCGGCCAGGACATGCCAATGGTCGGGCGTGGCGATCAGACAGGCATCAATGTCTTTGCGGGCGAGCACCTCGCGGAAGTCGCCCGAGACGGCGCAATCCTGGTTCTTGTAGTGTCCGTTGACAAGCTGGCGGGCCTGCTCGAGTTGATCGGTCTTGACATCACAGACGGCGACGACCTGGGCATCTTTCTGACCCAGGAAATTGCTCATGTCGCCCGTCCCCTGCGGCCCGACCCCAATGGCCGCCATCACAATGCGGGCGCTGGGGGCAACATTGCCTTGCCTGCCCAGCGCGGAGGCCGGGATGAGCGAAGGAAAGGCCGCGACCGACACGGCAAGCCCGGTGGTCTGTCTCAGGAATTGCCGTCGAGTAGAGGAAGGAGTTTTCATAATGTGCGTGATTTTGATGCCGGGCGCTTAGCGGTCATGACCGCTTAGGCGCTAAATCGTTACAAAGTTGCATGGTTTCGTGCCGACGCGCCCAGGATGGCACAAAGCGGGGACGGTGGGAAGAGAGAAACGGGCTGCCCTGAAGGCGATGCGCAGGATATGCCACTGGTATCAAGCCAGGCAGGCCGCGGCCGCTGCGTTCAATGCTGCCGCCCAATTCTTGCCTGCACGATCGAATAGGGCTGGAGGAGGAGCGTCAAGGAGCCGTCGCGCACTTCGATTTCGCTGCGCGCCAGTTGGACGGCTGCGGGTTCTTTGAGTGTGTTGGCCGCCCAAGGCGCCGGGCCGGCCAGGGTCCGGAGTTGGGCCTTGTCGCTGCTGGAGAAGCCGTCAAGTTGGACGCTGACCCGGATGGGGCCGTCGGCGCCGCGATGGACCAGGGAGAGCAGCAAATCGCCGTTGGTCCCCAGTGCGGCCAAGGCATCCAGGACGTCGAACCGCGGGTTGCCGCCGGCGTTCTTGATGTCGGGCAGGACCCCGGGCGCCCGCTCCGAGGGCGAATGCAGTTCGGACCTGGCGGCCCGCGCGCCGGCAAAGTCAGCGAAGAGGAGATTGGCGTAGTAACATGGATTGGGATAAACCCGCTCATGCTCTTTGCGCAAGCCGCCGCCATGGTTCACCGTGGCGGAATGGGTTATGAGTTCGACAAAGGGCTGCAGGCGCGCCGCGGCGTGGTAGATCAAGGTGTCATAGAGCGCCTCGCCGAGGGTGGAGGGATTGACCAGGTTCTGCGGATCGAGCCGGTTGGTCCCCTGCCCGCCGACGCCCGGGGCCAGGCGCGCGAACATCTGGAGTTCGGTGACGGCCAACCGCTCCTCGCGAACTCCGGCGCGCGCCATGTCCTGGCGCAACTCACTCCATTTGCGTTCGAGCACGTCGGGCACGCGCATGAAATCACGGAACACGTCCAGCGGGTCCGTAGCCGGCGGCAGCACGCCCCCGATGAGCGGGTGATCGGTGATGCTGTGGAGCTGGGCGCCGAGGCCGGCGATGAGCGTGTCATTCCAGGCCTTGCCCCACATTACAGGCGCCCCGCAGGCAGCGAGTTCAATCGTCGGATCGGCCTTTAGCATCGCCTGTGCAAACCGCCGATACCGGTCCACGTAGCCGGAGGCCGTGGTCCAGTGCGCCTGCCAGCGGCCCCAGAGTTCGTTGCCCACTTCCCAGTGACGGACGTTATAGGCTCCGGGATGGCCATTGGCGGCCCGGCGGGCGCCCATGGGCGAGGCGGGCGGGCCGTTGCAGTACTGGACCCAGCGGGCGGCCTCCTCGGGCGTGCCCGTGCCACCGTTGACACAAATCATCGGCTCGCATCCCACCGCGCGGCAAAAACCGATGAACTCATCCGTGCCGAACGTGTTCGGCTCGACGCCGCCCCAGGCATAGTTGGGGAGCGTGGGGCGTCCTTCCACCGGCCCGACCCCGTCCTGCCAATGGTAGGCGCTGACGAAATTACCCCCCGGCCACCGCAGCAAAGGCAAGTGAGCTTCCTTGAGCAGCCGCACCACGTCGGGGTCGGCCCCTGCGATGTGGTCCGCGGGGCGCAGGAACAGGCGCCCGACAACGAGTTGCCCCGCCGACTCGCTGGACAAGACCAGGCAGCAGGGCGCGTCCGGGCGCGAATCTTCTCCCAGGACCACGGCGCCGGTCAATTTCCGCCATTCCGTCGACAGACCGGTGAGCTTTGCCTCGGCGACCGCTGAGGCCTCTCCCTGGCCTTTGAGGGAGAGCTTGAGGGCGGTCAGACCGGGCGACCGCGCCAGCAGCTCGAACTCATACTGCCGCGTTCGGTGCAGCGGCAGCCAGGTCCACTGCTCGATCCCTCCACCGCCGGTTTTGAACTCGATTCGCTGCGCCCTCCCGCCCTGGGGCCCCGTATCGGGGCTGACCTCCACGGCCTGGGGTTGCCCCGCGCGGGACCAGAAACAGGCCAATCCATCCCGGCGCCCGTTGCACAACTCCTGCAGCTCTTCCTCGGGCCAACCGCAGCGCACCGCCTGGCGGCGCAACTCGCTTTCGATTCGCTCGCGCTCGAATTGGAATGTGACCACCCCGTCCGGCGTCGTCTGGCCCGTAGCAAAGGGGTAATCGGCAAAAGTTGGATTCCGCAAGACCTGCGCATCCATCCCGTTGTAGATATTGGCGCCCAGGTGCTCGCAGAATTTCCCGGTCAGGGCCCGCGGAATGGGATGGGACGCCAACTCGGCGGCGTGGACCACCAGGGTCGCCTCTTGAGCGGGCGCATCGGCTCCCTGGACCGCTGTGAGAGCGCCTGAATCGAGGGCAACCAGGCCAAGCAACGGGCGGAGCAAGTTGAGCGCGCGCATAAGCAGTTGGAGAGCGTGGTGAATTGTCTTCGTCTCGCAGGTCCGGCGAGAGGCAGCAAATGCCGGCCCGGGCGTCAGGTCCCCGCCGTTGCGAGGGCAGGTTTTACGCCGGGGCTTGGCGGAGCGGGGGGCAAAGGGCCGCCGGCGCGGAAACTCCTCCACCAATTCAGGGGCAGGAGGCCCAGGGCAATGATAGCGGCCTGGCTTGCAACGAAGATCATCAGCCACTTGAAGGCCGCGTCCATGAAACCGTAGGAGTGCAGCCCGACGCCCAGCATGTTCACGCCAAACCAGGAGAAGCTGGTCACGATGTTGCCGAAGACGGCGAGGTTCATGATGCCGCGGTCGCGCATCAGGCCACCCCACCGGGCGTGGAGGATGACGGCATTCCAGAGCACGATCAGGAGCGCGCCGTTTTCTTTGGGGTCCCAGCCCCAGAATCGGCCCCAGGATTGATCGGCCCAGATGCCGCCCAGGACGGTGCCGAGGAAGCTGAAGAGGGTCGCGAAGCAGACGATGCCATAGACCATCTTCGACAGGGCCTTGCCGACGGTCACCGCGCTCGTCCGGTTGCCCAAGCCAACCGAGAGCATGGGCGTGAGGACGCCGAGCACGATGTAGATGATGGCCACCAATCCGGCCGCGAAGCCGGCCGCATATCCCAGCGTGATGACGACGACGTGCGTGGCCAGCCAGAAGTTGTTGTCCAGCACCGCGCGCATCATCTCCATCGTATCCCCGCCCACGGCAAGGTTCTGGGCAATGAGCAACGTGACAAACCCCGCCGTCGAGGCGACGAGATTACCGATGCCCACGCGGTACATTCGCTCGAGGATAATCCCCAGCACCATGGTTCCCCACCCGATGAAAATGGCCGAGGAATAGAGGTTGGTCACCGGCGGGCGTCCCTCCAGGGCCATGCGGAACACCAGGCCAAAGGTATGCACCAGCCCTGCCAGAATGATCAAGTAGAGAGAGGAACGGCGCAGGGACTCGGAGAGATTGGGCAGCAGGGTGAACGTCGCGAGGGCCGCCCCGGCGAGGACAAAAGCGGCCAGGTAAATGATCGTCGCGTGGAGAAAGGCCTTCACGTCGTTGAAGTAGAACTCGGCCTTGCCCTTGCGCACCTCTTTGCCGAATCTGGGGGCGAGCCATCCCTGGTAGTCCGCCAGGGCACGGTTAAAATCCCCGGCCTTGTTCTGGCGATAGGCAGTTGCCATGGCCGCAAACCAGGTCATCGCGGGATGGACCTTGCCTGTGCGCAAGGACTCCAGGAGACTCACCCCGGCGGTTTCCCATTGGTCGGATGCCGCCAGCCCATCAAGCGGAGGCACGATCCTCGCATAGCCCGCCTCGGCCATCGCCTGGAACCGCCGCACGGGCTCCGTCACTCTCCGGAGGGCCTCCTTGTCCGCCGCCTGGCCCTTGTCCGTGGCTTGGAAGGCGGCCTGGGCCGGGCCGAGGTTGTTTTGAAATTCGGCCAGGTCTTTTGCGAAATTGTCCGCCTCTTGAGGCTCGAGGGTGTACTTCAGGCGCTGGTAGAGCTGGATGGCATTGGCCAGCTTGAGGACCTGCTTCTGAAAGGGGGTCTGATCGGCGGACTTGGTTTCGCTGGCCTTCTGTCCCTGGCGCATGATCTCATCGACCACCGGTTTGAGTTCGTTGAAGGTGAAATAGTAAAGCCCGGACCTGCCGACGCCTTTGCCTTCAAGCCTGAGTTCGCCCAGGAGGTCGGAGTGGTGGATGAGGAAGATGGGCCGAGTGTCGGCAGTCTCGGGGCGGGTCATCACCTCGAGCAGCCATTGGCTGGATTTGAGTTTCCTGGGGTGGCGCCAGAATTTCCACGCGGGCACTTGTTCGAGGGGAAGGTCGCCGGTGCTCCGAATCTGGAGCAGCGAATTGCGCGCCAGCGAGTCGAACGGCTGGATGCGCCCGCCCACCAGGACAGGCAGCCGGCCAAATTCACGCGCGTGCAGGGCGCCCTCTTTTTTGGGGAGCATCACCGCGACGATTTCGGAGGCAAAAAGGGCGGCAAAACACCAAGGCAGCAGCTTGAGAAGGCATTTCATACCTTGGTCTGTTTAAGGGCCAACCCGGCGGAGGCCGGGGCCGGGGCTCTGCCGGCGGGGGCGGTCTTCCTTTTCAAGGTAAAGCCCAGCAGGTGAGTCAGAAACTGCCAGACCAGGCCCGCTCCCACCAGGAGGCAGGCGAGATAGGGCGTGAGCCAGCTTGGGTTGCGAACCACTTGCAGGACGGTCCCGTGGTCGTCCTTGTCGTAACTGGCCTGGTAAAAGGTCTCCCCGCCATAACGCAAGGGGTTGTTCATGTAAATGAGCACCTCGCGCTTCTCGCCCGTATCGGGGCGCTCCACCCGGACGCGGCTCGAGAAGTTCCTGGGGATGTCGGTCCCGGGATAGACATCGTGCCGAAACTCGACCAACTGCAGGCTGAACGGCATGTAGAACCGGCGCAGCCGCATCGCAAGCTGATAAGTCCGTCCGTTGCACACGGCCTCCTGGGGCTCGTTGACGTATTCCGAGACGAGCCAGGACCCGAGCGAGCCTTGCGGCCCAACCAGTTCCACCACCGCGCTGGGCACGTCCCGCTCCTCCATTTCGGCTACGCGCGGCTCCGCCTGCACCGTGATGTGCCTGCCCGCCCCTTGCGTCGCGGCGGGCGGTTCGGCCGCGTTGGGCGCGCGTTCGGCCACCTTCGAATTTGCATAGAACGCCCTCACCTTGACGACAAAGGGAAGGGCCCATTGCCGAATCTCCCTCTGGCGCATCAAGACCCTTTGTGGAACGGCTACCACGCTGTCGGCCCTCGGGTCCGTCCGGTCGATTATGGCCAACTCGGCCTCCCGGTCGCTCTCCGAGTAATTCCGGCTCTCGCCTTCGCGCAGGTGGAGCGTGCTTTCGCGGGAGAGCCTATCGGTCAGGAACTGGCCGAAGAGAAGCAGAATGAGGCCGAAATGGACCAGCCAGATGCCGGCCTTGTCCGCCGTGAGAGTGAACCGCTTGAAATGAGAGGAAATCAGGTTGATCACCAGAACGCCCCCAACCAGGTATCCGCCCGGAAACACCGGGACCTTTATCCCCCAGTGCGGCGGCGTCCACCAGATGAAAAAGCTGCGGAAGAACTCGTTCTGCACCTTGTATAACCCCAAGTCCACCTGCGCCAGCGTGCCCCAGAACACCAGCACGAATGCCAAAATCAGGCACACCGCCGTCAGGCGCAGCGAGGTGAGTCCACCGATCAAACGGTCCATGATTTGTCGCCGGTCCACGGTTGGTCCTTTGTGTAGCTTGCTTACTTCAGGCCGGCGTATTGCGCCGTCTTGACAAATTGAGTGAACGCGGCCTTTTCGCGCTCGACCACCGGCTCGCTGCCCATGAGCTTGTAAAACCAGGTTCCATTGGCTTGGCGAATGATCGCCCCGACCAGGCGCGTCTTTTGCCCCGAGCCCGCCCCGGCGCCGCTCATCTCGACCAGGATCGCTTTGCCGCCCTGGACCTCGAGGGGCGTGACCAGCTTCTCGACCTCGCTCTGCGGCAATTGGGCCAACCCAAGCTGCTGGCGCCAGCGGTTCACGTTGCCCGCCAGACCCCCTCCTTCGCCGCGCGCACTGCTGACATTGACAGCCGCCTGCTCGACCCCGCTGCCGTGGATGAGGAACTTGGCCACCAGGAATTGTCCGCCTGGGACTTCCTCCCAGCCTGGCGGCACCTGCCAACTCGGCTTGGCCTCGCCGGCAGTTGCCACACTGGCCATGAGCCCGGAGGTGGACATCATCCCGCCGCCCCCAATCGGCGGATGCGATGGCGGCAAATTGGTGGAGCCGGCGGCGGCCGCCAAATTGAGCGACTTGAGGAATTCCAGGAACTCCGGCTTCTGCTGGGCGACAAGAGCATCGTCGCCGGTCATTTTGAAGAACCAGGCGATGCCCCCCCGTCGAAGCACCGCAGCCAAAATGCGGTTCGTTTCACCCGAACCGGGAACAGGCCCGGCCTGTTCATAAAGCGGGGCCTCTTGCCGGGCGATCTCCACCGTTTGGGCGAGCTTGGACAGTTCCTCCGCCGCGACGGGGAGCAGTCCGACCTGGCCGCGCCAGCGGTTGACATTGTCAAGGTCGCTCCCGGCCGGGCCGGGCAGCGGGACCACGCTCACCTCGGCTTGCTTGCCGCCCGCGCCCGCTACGCGAAATGACGCCAGCCGTATCTCGCCCGGGGGCACTTCCTGCCACCCGGCAGGCACTTTAAACTGCAACTTGGGCTGCCCGCTGGCAATATCGGGATGCCCCGCCGGCAGGCCAGGCGCCGGCGACGCCGCCGGCGGCTGTTCCTTGGCCACGCGGTACACCTGGGCATCGTTGCGCCCGCACCCGGCCAGGACCGCAGCCAAACAGAGCAGCCCCACCCACCCGAGCTTGGGACGCCTCGGCTCAACAGATAAGCAGTTCACCATGATTCTCTACTGTTTTCTGACACGAAATGCAAGGTCTTATATTCAGAACTTGTTCAGACGGCGGCAAAAATTAGCCACCGTAGGCCGCTCAGGCGCGCATGTCCTAAGCTTAATCCTAATCCTGCTCCTAATCTCGACCCGGATGAGTTAGGAGCTTACTTGGCCCTGAGCATCAGCACAGGCACACTGATACTATGCTGGACCTTGAAGGCCGTTGTGCCGAGGACCAGGTCGGCCACGAACTGGTGCCCGTGCGTGCTCATCGCGACCAGGTCGCAACCCTCCTGCTCCACCCACTTGACGATTTCCCTGGCCGGTTCGCCGTAGGCCAGCACGGCGTCAGCCCGAATGCCGGCGTGCTCGAGTTCCTCGCGAACCTGCTCTAGACGGGCTCGGCTGTTCTCCACTTCCTCGCCGGCGGCCTCCGGGCCGTGAAACCGGGCCGGAGCCCCGGCGGCTACGTGGAACAATACAACCCGGCTGCCCATCAGCTTTGCCAGTGGCTTGATATGCCCGATAATCGCCCGGTCGGTGGGAGTGCCTTCCAAAGCAAGGAGAATTGTTTTGTACATATACTCGGCCCTCTTCCGCCCTTGATTGGGCAGGGAGTCCTTCTATTTGCCGCAGATGACCCGCCAGGCAGTCGAGAGCGATTCGGGCAGGCTATACAGGTCCATCAAGGTAATCAAGGCCGCGCTGCCCCAGCCCAAAACCAACAGGACCCAGCCGTTGGCCCACCGGCCCATTCGTTTGCGGGAAGAGGTGAACTGCAGCAACGGAATCATCGCGAATGGCAGCTCCAGGCACAGCAGCACCTGGCTAAGATTGACCAGGTCGGTCACGTTGCCGTTGCCTCGGATGCTGATAATCCAGACCGCCGGCACGATGGCCAGCAGCCGGGAGATCATTCGCCGAATCCAGGGACGCAGGCGCCAGTTCATGAATCCTTCCATCACGACCTGGCCTGCGAGCGTGCCGGTGATGGTGCTGCTCTGGCCGCTGGCCAGCAGGGCGACGGCAAAGAGCGTGCTGGCGGCGGCGGTCCCCAGCAATGGCGCCAGCGTCAGGTGCGCAATGCGGATCCAGTCGCTGTCCGGGCTGAAGGTGACGACCTGGCCGCCGGCCACCGTGACGCTCTCCTTGCCATTGAACACCATGGCGGCAAGCACCAGGATGGCCGCATTGACCAGGAACGCGATGGCCAGAGCAACCGCCGAATCGAAGGTGTTGTAGCGAATCGCATTGCGGATTCCAAGCTCATCGTGCCGAATCTTGCGCGTCTGGACCAGGGCGGAGTGAAGATAGAGGTTGTGCGGCATCACGGTGGCGCCAATCATGCCGATGGCCACCACGATCATCCCGGTTTGGCGGAACCCCGGACGGGCCAGCGCCCCGGCAATCTCCGCCAGGTTGGGTTGCGTCTGGGGCAGGACAAAAATCTCGATGCCGTAGCAGACCGCGATTGTGCCGACAAAGACGGCGACCACCGCCTCGATCATCCTCATGCCCAGGCCCTGCAAGGCCAGCAGCAGCAGAACGTCAAAGGCGGTAATCACTATCGCCCAGGCCATCGGGATGTGGAACAGCAGGTTCAGCGCCACCGCGCTCCCCAGAGACTCGGCCAGGTCCGTGGCCCCGATGGCAATTTCCATTGAAATCCAGTTCGGCAGGCGGGTCCACTTGGGATACCAGTCACGGCAGCACTGGGCCAAGTCTTTGCCGGTGGCCACGCCCAACCGGGCCGCAATCACCTGCAGGATGACCGCCATGAAACTGGCCACCGCGACCACCCACATCAGGCCGTACTTGAACTGCGCCCCGCCTGCAAGATCGGTGCCCCAGTTGCCCGGGTCCATGTAGCCGACACTCACCAGTATCGCCGGCCCGGCAAACGCGCCCCACTGACGCCAAAAGCTCGCCCCGTGGCGCGGCACCTCCACCGTGCTGTGCACGTCCGAGAGCGACGGGCAATGCACCGGCACGGCGTCCGCATCGGCGCGCGTTGCGGGAACGCCCCTGGGGGCTGCGGCCTGGGCTGTCTCCGTGGGCGCGCTCATGATGCTGGTGCTGGAGGTGCGGCTGCTTTTTTGGGTCTTGCAATACTTTCCGGCACAAAATATATACTGCGCAGAGTACCTCGCATAGAATGTATATTACGTCAAATAGAGTGTTTTAACCCTAAAAGATTCATGGCGGCCGGCCGGCCCCCCCGCCTCCATTGGCAACCAAATGAAAAGCAAGCCTCCGGACCCCGCGCCCTCCCGGGCCCGCTCCGTGTCCATGGAAGACCACCTGGAGAGGATACAGGACTTGGTCGCCCTCAAAGGCTACGCCCGCGTGGCGGACATCGCCCAGTCCCTGGGCCGGAGCCGCCCGGCCGTTTCCAACATGGTCCGCCGCCTGGCCGCGCGCGGCTTCGTGAATTACGAAAAGTACCGCGGACTCACCCTCACTCCGGAGGGCCGCGCAGTTGCCGAACACATCAAGGCCCGCGACCGGACCCTGACCGCGCTCCTGGAGCTGCTGGGCCTGGGTCCGGAGACCGTGCAAGAAGAGGTCGAGGCAATCGAGCACCACCTCATGCCCGAAACGCTCAGAGTGCTCTCGCGCCTGGTCCGGTTCTGGCAGAGCCACCCCCGCCAACTCCGGGCCTTCCTGGATTACTGCCGCCGGCACTGAGAGAACCGACCTTGCGGGAAGAGATTCATTGAGCATTGGCCGGTTGCATCCGTTCTGCACGATTTCGATTGATGTCAATCATGTCCATGCTACAATCGATCACATTCGAGCTATGGGCGAACTGGATGCAAAAGCGCTGGCGCCGCAGCGGTGGAACGACCTGCGGGCCTTGATCCGAGCGGGCTGCACCTGGACAAGGCCTTCATGGTGACAATCGGTTTCGCCCTTCAGGAAGGACTCACGACCACCGACCCGAGCGAGGCCTTCACCGAGCAACTGGTGATGGCCCAGGCGCGGCAGGTCATCCTGCTGGCCGACAGTTCCAAGGCCGGAAAGGTCTCCTTTGCCTCGGCCGGCCGTTGGGATGGCGTCCACGTCCTCGTCACCGACAGGCAGTTGGAGAGAGGCTTTGCCAAAGAACTGGTCAACCGGCGGATTAAGGTCCTAAGGGCCTGAAAGAGTTAGGAATTTTAACCATGACAAAATCACCCGTCTATTTGAGCGATTCGCGGCCGAAATTCACGCCTTACGAAATCGATTGCGGCCGCATCCCGGCCTATCGCTACCAGGGCAGCCTCCAATCCGAACTGCAGGCCGGGACGATGAGCCCGGGCGAGGCGGTGGCGCTGCTGGAAGACATGCTGGTCATCCGGGAAGTCGAGGAGATGATCGTCAAACTGCGTTCCGGGGCTTACGAGCCGATTGGCCAATTCAACTACCGCGGTCCGACCCATGTCTCCGTGGGCCAGGAAGGAACCGCCGCCGGCGCCTGCTCGGGACTGCAACTAGCCGACAATATCACCAGCACACACCGCGGCCATGGCGAGAGCCTGGCCAAGGGCACCTGCGCCCTCCGCCAAATGACCGACGACCAACTCCGCCGGCGCGTGCCCAACTGCAAGGCCGCCCGCCGCGAGGACCTCCTGGAGGCCGCCCTGGAAGAGCACCTCTACCGGACGATCTGCGAGTTGTTTGGCAAGGACGACGGTTATTGCCGGGGGCGCGGCGGCTCGATGCACATTGCCGATTTCACCGTAGGCCATCTTGGCGCAAATGCGATTGTCGGCGGGGGCGTGCCGATTGCCACGGGGGCAGCCCTGGCCAACCGCTGCCTGGAGCGCGGCAATGTGGTGTGCTGCTTTGCGGGCGACGGCGCTTACGCCAACGGGGTCGTGCTCGAGTCCCTGAATTTCGCCGCGCAAGCCCAGTTCACCAATCACCTGGCCGACGGCCGGAAGAGGGGCCTGCCAATTGTGTTTCTGGTGTGCAACAATCACTACGGCATGACCGGGCGCTGCGACGACGAGGTGATGGGCGTCGAGCGCATTGCGCGCCGGGCGGCCGGCTTTGCCGACAACAACATGCACGCCGAGGTGGTCAACGGGATGAACGTGCTTGCCGTGCGCGACGCCGTCCGGCGCGCAGCCGCCCTGTGCCGCCAGGGACAGGGACCCGTGCTGCTGGACGTGGATTGCTACCGCTATTGGGGCCACTCGCTGAGCGACCCTCGCAACGAGTACCGCACTCGAGAGGAAGAAGCCGCCTGGCGGGCCGTGGACCCCATCGAGTCTTACAAGAAGGCTCTCCTGGCAGCCAAGGTGCTGGACGCCCAAGGCATCTCCGGCCTGGAACGCAGCGTTGCCCAACGCAACGCGCGCGCCGCCACCCGCGCCGCCGCCGCCGCCGACCCCGCCCCCGAGGACGTGCTGACCTTCATGTACACCGATACGAAGTGCGAGACCGTGCCCAAAGATTTTGCCGGCGCAACCCTGGCCGGTCCCCTCCCGGAGATCAAACGGGTCAACGGCGAACTGACTTACAAAGACGCCCTCAAGGAAGCCCTTGTGCAGGAAATGGTCCGCGACCGGCGGGTCATTTTCTACGGGGAAGACGTGGCGGATTACGGGGGCGCCTTCAAGGTGACCAAGGGCCTGCTGGAGGCCTTCGGGCGCGAACGGGTGTTCAACGCCCCGATCAGCGAGGCCTGCATCTGCGGCACCGCCTGCGGCGCCGCCATGAACGGGCTGCGCCCGGTGGTCGAACTGATGTATTTCGATTTCGCCCTCATGTCTTCCGACCAGATCAGCAATCAGGCCGCCAAATGGCATTATATGAGCGGCGCGCAGACCGAGGTGCCGCTCGTCATCCGGGCCTCCGCCGGGGCGGGCAAAGGCTATGGCGGCCAACATTCCCAGACCCTCGAATCGGTCTTCTGCCACATCCCCGGCCTTTACGTGGTCTATCCGGCCACCCCTTACGATGCCAAGGGCCTGCTCAAGGCCGCTATTCGGGACAACAACCCCGTCCTGTTTGTCGAGTCCCAAGCCCTCTACGGCATGAAAGGGCCGGTGCCCGAGGAGGATTACCTGGTGCCGCTTGGCTTGGCGGAAGTGAAACGACCGGGCACAGACCTCACCCTGGTGGCCTGGGGCCCGGTAGTGCATGATTGCCTGAAAGCCGCTGACGCGCTCAAGGCCCGGCGCGGCGTCGCTGCCGAGGTCATCGACCTGCGCAGCCTCGTGCCGCTGGACCTCGAGACTGTTTTGCGCTCGGTGCAAAAGACCGGGCGTTGCGTCGTGGCCAGCCAGGCCATCCAAATCGGCAGCTACACCGCAGAGATTGCTTCCACCATCCAGGACCTGGCCTTCGATTACCTCGACGCCCCGGTCAAACGTGTCGGCGCCAAAAACGGCATCGCCCCACAGTCGCACATCCTCGAGGCGGCGTTTCTCCCCAACGCCGATGACATCCTCGCCGCGGCCAACGCCATTCTTTGAGGCTCACCATGGCTACCCCTATTATCATGCCCAAGTTCGGGCAGATGACCGAAGAAAGCGCCATCGTCGAATGGCTCAAGCAGGAAGGCGACCCGGTCGCCAAGGGCGACATCCTGTTCACCGTCGAAACCGACAAATCGGTCATGGAGGTCGAGAGCTTCGCCGAAGGGACGTTGCTCAAAATCCTGGTTCCGCCGGGCCTCAGTGTGCCCGTCCAAAGCACCGTCGGTTTCCTCGGCCAACCCGGCGAACCGATCCCGGTCCTGCCCGCGCCAACCCAGGCGCCAAGGGCGCCGGAGGCCCCTCCCCTCGCCCCTCGCCCCTCGACACTCGACACTCGGCCCTCGCCCCTCGCCCCTCCCGGCCCGCCAGCGGCTCCGGCCCGGTTCTGGATCAGCCCGCGCGCCAGGAAATTGGCCGCCGATTGCGTGATCGATCCGAGCGGCATCCAGGGTTCCGGACCCATGGGCCGCGTCGTGGAGAAGGATGTCAGGGCCTACATGGAGGCCAGGGGTTACGGTCAGATTCGCATCTCGCCTGCCGCCAGGCAATTGGCGGCCCGCGAGAGGCTGGACCTCCTGAGCCTCGCCGGCACAGGCGACTCTGGCCGCATCGGCGTCGCCGACGTGCAGCGCGCGCTGGCCGAGCGGCCCAGGGCGATGAGCCGGATGCGGCAGATCATTGCGCAGCGGCTCACCCAAAGCGTGCTTACCGCGCCACACTTCTTTGTCACCGTCGAGGTGGACATGACCGCCCTGCTCTGCATCCGCGCCAGGCTCAAGGAGCAAGGCGCCCCTTACACGGTCACCGACTTCATCTCGGAGGCGGTGGTGCTCACGTTGAGAGAGTTCCCGGATGTGAACAGCTCGACCGATGGCAAGACCATACGTTGGCACAGCCACGTGCATCTTGGCCTGGCGGTGTCTCTGGAGCAGGGCCTGGTGGTGCCGGTGATTCGCAACGCAGAAGAGTTGACGCTGGCGGAGCTGAACGCGCGGTCCAGGGAACTTGCCGACAAGGCGCGCAAGGGCAAGCTGACCCCTGACGAAATGGCCGGCGGCACCTTCACCATCTCGAACATGGGCATGCTCGACGTGGAAAACTTCACCGCGATCATCAATCCTGGCGAGGCCGCTATCCTCGCCGTGGCCAGCACGCTCAGCAAGCCGGTCGCCCTCGAGGGCAAAACCGTTGTCCGCTCGATCATGAAAATGACCCTCTCCGCCGACCATCGACTCATCGACGGCGCCATGGCCGCCCGGTTTCTCAACGCCGTCAAACAGAAGCTCCAGGACCCTGAGCTATGGAACCTGCCGGCTGAGCGCCTACCCTGAATGGGTGACCCTCTCATGGCTGCCACTCAGAAGACCTTCGTCGGATTCGGTTTCGGCCCCATCCAGGCGGGGTTGTTTCTCTATGAGGCCTTTCGGTCGCGCAATTTCGAGCGGTTGGTCGTGGCCGAAGTCGTGCCTGAGGTCGTCGAGGCTGTCCGCCGCGCCCGGGGGTGTTACCGGGTCAATATTGCCACCCAGTCCGGCATCCAGGCGCAGGAAGTCCGCGGCCTCGAGGTCTTCAACCCGAGCCAACCGGCGGACGCCGAGGCGCTGGCCGGGGCCTTGGCGGAGGCCTCCGAGGTCTGCACCGCCTTGCCGAGCGTTGAGTCCTATTCGATGGGCAAACCCTCGGTGGCCGAACTGCTTGAACGGGCGATGCAGCGCAAGGCAGCCCAGCCCGGCCTGCCCGGGTGCGTTGTCTATACGGCCGAGAACCACAATCACGCGGCTGAAATCCTCCAAGGGCTTTGTGAACGGGGACTGGATGAGAAGACCCGGGCGGCCCTCCGGCAGAGCGTGCAATACCTGAACACGGTCATCGGCAAGATGAGCGGCGTGGTAACCGGCCTCGAGCCGATCCGGGCCGAGGGACTGGCTTGCCTGACGGAAAGTTTTCCGCGGGCGTTCCTGGTGGAAGAGTTCAACCGCATCCTGGTTACGAACATAACGCTGGCCGGCTTCAAACGGGGCCTCGAGGTTTTCATCGAAAAACCCGACCTCCTTCCCTTCGAGGAAGCCAAACTCTATGGGCACAATGCCGTCCACGCCCTCATCGGCTATCTTGCCCGCCGCCACGGTTGCCGGTTCATGTCCGAGGCCGCAGGCGACCCGCGCCTCATGGGCCTCGCCCGGCAGGCCCTTCTGGCCGAATCCGGTCCGGCCCTCATAGCGCGGCATCAGGGACTGGACCCGCTTTTCAGCCCGGCAGGTTTCATGGCCTACGGGGACGACCTGCTGGCCCGGATGGTCAACCCGTATCTTCGCGACCGCACCGAGCGCGTCACCCGCGACCCCCGCCGCAAGCTCGCCTGGGAGGACCGCCTGGTCGGCACCATGCGGCTTGCCTTGGACGCGGGCATCGCGCCCGAGCGATTTGCCCTCGGCGCAGCCGCCGCGCTGGACACCCTGTCCGGCGCAGGCGGCGTGGAGGCGCAATTGCGCGACCTCTGGCCGGTCGCCGACCAACCCCCCGGCCGCAAGGCGCAGCTCATCGCCCTGATCAGCCAGGCGCGAAAGAGATTGGCGATTGGCGATTGACGATTGACGATTGGGAAAACCGGCTGCGGCTGGAAATAACCGGCGGGGTGAGGGGCCCCGAATCCACCAATCCATCAACCCAATAACCCATCAGTTTCCCCGGTTCACGCCGCCGGCAGCGGTCCGGCGGCGACCAGCTTCTTCTTGCGCGGATCGATGATCAGATTCAGCCCTTCCAGCGTCCGCGCGCCCAGCAGCAGCATGTCGCCCTTCTCGGCAAAGACCACCTCATCCACGGTGAAGTACTTGTCCACCCTCACAATGGCGAACCCGACGCTGCGCGTTATCCTCTGACCGTTGGCCATTGCAAACTCGAGGTCCTTTTTCTCCCGCTGAATGCCCAGCTTCTCCAGGGTTGCTTCCGGCACCCAAGTACATTCGCTCCCGGTGTCCACCAGCAGCTTGGGAAGCCTTGCGCCTTTGGCCCGTTGCGCGACGTTTTCAATCCTGCAGCCAGTGTAAAATGTGCCCATGCCTTGACAGTGGCGGAGACCGGCAAATCCGGCAAGCTGGTTCTTGACCATTCTCCCTGCTCTCTGCCGCTGCCCTCGACACCTCTCAGCCCAATCCGCCAACGAGGGGGAAGGTACTAGCCCGGCCCATTACAGCCTGGGCCGAAGCTCGCCTTGCGAGCGAGGCCCAGGCACACCACCCAATAAAGCCCAAAAGCCCTGAAGGGGCGCCCCTCCCCTCCATCCCAATGGCCCCGACGGGCGGCCCCGCGCGGAACTCGACAACGGGTCCGCCTTTTGTTTGCATATAGTGTCAAACTAACTATGGAAAACTTCGATATCGCAGTCATTGGCGCCGGTCCAGGGGGGTATCCCGCCGCCATCCGCGCCGCCCAACTCGGGGCCTCCGTGGCCATCGTGGAAAAGGAACAACCGGGCGGAACCTGCCTCAACTGGGGCTGCATCCCCACCAAGACCCTGATCGCCGCGGCCGACACGTTCGCCCGAATCAGCCACGCCCAGGCCCTTGGCATCACGGTCACAGGCGCTTCCGTGGATTACGCCGCCATGATCCGGCACAAGGACAAAGTCGTGGGCCAACTCCGGAGCGGCATCAAGCAGCTCCTGGCGGCCAATGGGGTGAAGCTGTTCACCGGCGCTGCCTCCTTCAAGGACCGCAGCACCATCAGCCTCGGCGACTCGACCGTCATCGGCGCCGCCAAAGTCATCATCGCCACAGGCTCGACTTCCGCCATGCCTGGTTTCCTGCCCAAACACGAGCGGATAGTCGAGAGCCGCCGTTTTCTCGAGCTGGTTAGCCTGCCCCGGACGTTGCTTGTGCTGGGCGGGGGATTCATCGGTTGCGAACTGGCGTGCATGGCGGCGATGCTCGGCGTCAAGGTCACGGTCGTCGAACTGCTCGAGGACATCCTCTTGCTGCTGGACGCCGATGTCCGCCGCGAGGTGCGCAACGCCATGGAAAGGAACCTGGCTGTCCGCGTGCTGACCGGCAAAGCGCTCGAGAACATCGCGGCCGATGCCGCCGGCGCGCGCGGAAACTGCGGGGCCGAAGTGCTCGAGGCCGACCTCCTCTTAAGCGCCGTGGGGCGCAAGCCCGTCACCGAGGGCCTGAACCTCGAGCAGGCCGGCCTTGCGGCCAATCAAGGCGGCTTCATCGAGGCCGACGACTATTGCCGCACGCGCGTCGCGACTATCTATGCCATCGGCGACGTGACCGGCAAGACCCAACTTGCGCATTACGCCACGGCACAGGGAATCACGGCGGCAGAAAACGCCCTCGGCCTCAAACCGCGCGCCCACCCGACCCTTGTGCCCAACGTCATATTCACTTCGCCCGAGGTAGGCGCCGCCGGCCTGAGCGAGGAAGACGCCAGGAAACAAAACCGCGCGGTCAAGATCGGCAGATTCCGCTTTGGCGGCCTGGGCAAAGCCCTGGCTGTCGGGGAAACGACTGGTTTTGTGAAGTGGATAGCCGACGCGGCGACCGGGCAACTGCTGGGCGCCGCCGCCGTCGGCCCGCACGCAACCGAGTTGATAGCCGAAGCCGCCGCTGCCATCCGGGCCGAACTGACCGCCCGCGAACTGGGGCGCACCATACACGCCCATCCCACCTTCAGCGAGGCCTGGATGGAAGCCGCTCATGTCCTCCAGGGCGAGGCCATCCACGCCGCCCCGAAACCAATCCGGGCTGCGTTGTAAGGCGCCAGCGAGGGCATTACGGGATACACGGTCAGTCATTAGAGAGCGGGGAAAAAAGGCGGTTCGGGCAACGGTTCGCCAAGGAGGTGGGGATGGGGAATCCCGCTGAAGGAAAACGATCCGCTACCCGAACCGTTGCAATTTGTATAGAAACCTGGCAGTTTTGTCAACAACTGATTGCATAAATCTCAAAAAAAATTCCACCATGACTTTTTGGCGGCCCTGGGCTACTGTAGCTGCCATGGCCTGGAAACCGATGCGTGAAGAACAGACCGAAGTATTGGTGGTGGGCGCCGGGCCGGTTGGCCTGCTGGCTGCGGTGCTGCTGGCGGAGGCCGGCATCCGGGTGCGGGTCATCGACTGCGAGGAGCGGACGACGACCCGCAGCTACGCTTGCGCGCTGCATCCGCGCGTGCTCAGACTCCTGACTCGGCTCGGGCTGGCGGCGGACCTCCTCGAGCGGGGCCGGCGGGTCGAGAAGGTCGCATTTTACGACGGCCCGGAGCGCCGGGCTGAAATCAGCCTTGCTCAGCCCGGCAGCCCCTGCCCTTTTCTGCTCATCCTGCCGCAAAACGCCCTGGAACAGGCCCTGGAAGGCCGACTGCGCCAAAAGTCCGGCATTTCGGTCAACTGGAACTATCGATTCGACGCCTCCCGGACCGAGGACGGGGCGGTCGTGGCCGCAGTCGAGAGGCTCGGCGGCACCTCCACCGGTTACATCGTGCCGCACTGGGAGAGCGTCGTGCTCGAGCGGTTGGCCATCCGGGCGCGGTTCCTGGTTGGCGCCGACGGCCATAACTCCCAGGTGCGTGAGCGCATGGGGCTCGAATACAGGCGCCTGGCCGGCCCGCTCTTCTTTGCCGTCTGCCAGTTCACCTCCGACGCGCCGGTGGCAAACGAAGTCCGAGTGGTCCTGGACGAAGCAACCACCAATGTGCTGTGGCCCCTGGCCGGGAATGAGGGCCGCTGGACGCTCCAGTTGGCTCAACCGGCGATTTCTCCGGGGTCTCCTGAAACAGCGGCGGTTTCTCAGGCGGCAGAGTTTCCCGAGAAAGAACGCCGGGCAGTGCACCTCGAGCAGCGGGCGGTGGACGAACGTTTGCGGCAGTATGTGCAGAGAATGGGCCGCCAGCGGGCGCCCTGGTTTTCGGCTGCGGTTCAGGGGGTGACCTGGTGCTCGGATGTCGTGTTCGAGGAGCGGTTGGTGACACAGTTTGGCCGGGACCGATGCTGGCTGGCGGGCGATGCCGCGCACCAGACCGGCCCGTTGGGCGCCCAAAGCATGAATGTCGGAATATGCGAGGCTGAATCGCTGGCCGGGCGGCTCCAAACTATCTTGCGCGGAGACGCCACGTTGGCCTCGCTCCAGGATTACGACCTCGAGTGGCAGGCGGAATGGGGGCGGCTGATGGGTCTTTCGGGCGGGCCCAAACCCAGGAGCGACGCCGGCGATTGGGTGCGGCGGCGCCTTACGAGGCTCTTGCCCTGCCTGCCCGGGTCAGGTGAGGACCTGGCTTTCCTGGCCAACCAACTGGCATTGGATGTGTAGAATCCTTGAAATAGGCTTTTCATGAGGGACAGGCTGTGGGATACTAGGCAAGGTTGAATCCGCTTATGAGCATATCGACCGGATGTAAGTATTTGGCTTGGGCCGTCTCGATGTTGGCCGTCGGAACTGCTGCCTTCGCACTGCAGACTCCCCCGCCCGCGCCGGCGCCGGGGGCCGTACCGCCGGGGACGCGCCCGCTTCTGCAACGGGCCGTTCTGCCAGGCACGGTGGCCGGCCCCGTTGCGAACACCTCGCCAACCAACACCTCGGGCCCGAAGATTCACTTTGACGCCACCGTGTATGACTTCGGCAAGGTGATGGCAGGTGAACAGGTGAAGCACACCTTTTATTTCACCAATTCCGGCCGCGAGGACCTGATCCTCCGCAACGTGCAGGGCACGTGCAGTTGCACCGTGCTCGGTGACTGGACGCGCCAGGTCAAACCGGGGGACTACGGTCAGATTCCCGTTGCCTTCAACGCGCCCAATTACAGTTACGCGGCCACCAAGGTCATCCAGGCTGTCTGCAACGACCTGAGCCAGCCCGGGGGCGTTTTTCCGCTCCAACTCAAGGGCATCGTCTGGAAGCCCATTGAGACCATCCCGGCAGCCGCCACGCTTCTGACCGGGCCGGATTCTCCGTACGCTTCAGTCAGCCTCCGCATTACCAACCACCTGGACCAGCTTCTGGTGCTCTCTGCCCCGGTGAGCAGCAACCCCCTCTTGGGCGCCGAGTTGAGGACCAACACCTTTGGCTGGGATTACCAGCTCATTATCTCCAACACGGCGGCCCTGGCAAACCCCGGCATGCAGGGCTCCATCAATCTCAAGACCTCCGTGACGAACATCCCGCTCCTGGCCATCACTACGTATGCCAGCTCGCGGCCGCCCCTGACCGTGGTGCCGATGCGAATCGATCTCGGGCAGCCCCCCCTGGCAACCAACCAACTGAAGTATTTGACGATTATCAACAACAGCACAAACCCGGTCACCCTGTCGGAGCCTTCCGTGAATGCGGTGGCCGTCAACGTGAAGGCCGCCGGGGCGCCCGCCCCTCCGGGAGACTCCGTCAAGCCAGGGTCGAGCCTGGAGGCGGTGGACGTGAAAATCACCGAGACCCAACGGGGGCGCTATTTCACCATTTTGCTGAAGTTCCCAACCGGCTTCGAGTTGCCTGCAGGGCAGCACGGCAGCTTCACCATCAAGACAACCAATCCGCGGGCGCCGTTGGTCACGGTGCCGATCTACCAGGCTCTGCATTCGACCCCGCGTTCGGCCTCGATACCCGCCGTCCTAAGGCGGCCGGCATCGCCAATTCCCGGCACGATGGCCGCGGTTCCACGGCCGCCTCGGCCCAATGCGCGGCCTGCGTTCTTCCCGGTTTCCCCTCCCGCTCGCGCCGCGGGCGCATCCCCCACAAATCACGTCGCCACGACTAATTCCGCTGGCCAGGCGTCCCCTCCCGCTGAAGCGGCGGCGGCATCCTCCACCAACGGGCCGCCCTTGCCCCCAGTGCCGAGGATTCCGTGAGAAGCATCCTGCTCGAAGGCCTGGCAGTAGCGGCAATCGGCGCTGCGGTGGCCTTCGGCGCCAACGCCCTGTCGCCCCGCGGCCTCAAGCTCGGCCGGGATTACTTTCCACCCCGCCTTCAGGCTCAATCCAGTGGGACCAATCTCAGCCCCAAGGCGCCGGGCGGCAGCACCAATTCTGCGGCCGAACTCCTGGCCGCCAAGATCAGGGCCTTCGGCCTTGAACCGGCGGAGAGCAACCGCGTCTCCCAGCTTTTTAATGACCCGCGCCGCGAAGCGGACCTGATCGTGTTTATCGACGCCCGCGATGAGAAGGACTACAAACAAGGCCATATCCCGGGCGCCTTCGAGTTTTATGATCCTTACAGGGAAAAATACCTGGACACCGTGGCGCCGGTCTGCCAAGTCGCCCAGCGGGTCGTGGTCTATTGCCACGGCGGCGATGAATGCGACGACAGCATACAGGCAGCCCTGACGCTGCGGGATGTGTTGCATGTCCCAAAAGAGAACCTGCTCGTCTATGGCGGCGGCTTCACGGAATGGTGCTCCAACGGCCTGCCCGTCGAAATTGGCGAGCGCAACAGCGGGCAGATGCGAAGATAAGTTCACAGTTCACAGTGCAAGGTCCAAAGTTCACAGTTCAAAGCCGGGGGCCTATCGGGCCAGCCTTTTGGCGGTCCAAAGCGCTGGAGGCTGGTGCCGTGGCGATTCGGTGGTTGACGGGGCTGTACTTCGTCTATTTGGGCCTGAATAAGGCCCTGCATCCCGATCTGTTCCTGAAGTTAGTGCGGCAGTATGACCTGACAAGCAATGCGTGTTTTCTGAACGCCATTGCGGCGGGCCTGCCATGGTTCGAGGTCTTTTGCGGGCTGCTGTTGCTGGCCGGCGTGGCCGTGCGCGGGGCTGCCTTGATGCTTCTCCTGATGCTGATGGCCTTTACGCCGCTGGTCCTCCATAGGGCCCTGACGCTCGCCGCGGCCAATGCCCAGCACCTGTGTCTGGTCAAGTTCGATTGCGGCTGCGGCACAGGCGAGGTCTTTGCCTGCAACAAGCTGGTCGAGAATTGTCTGCTTATGCTGGTTTCAGCCTGGCTGCTCACCGGCCGCGGCCGCCGCCTCTGTCTCTGGTTCAGCCCGTTTGCAGAGGCATGTCATTCCGGCGGCACTGACCCGCATGTTTTCTAATCCATTGAGGTTATGCGCTATCGAATACTTGGGGGCACGGGGCTGAAGGTGTCGGTGATTGGCATCGGGACATGGCAGTTTGGCGGCGAATGGGGGCGGTCCTACTCGCAAGCGGAGGTCGATGCTATCCTCGACAAGGCCGCGGAGCTGGGCGTCAACCTCATCGATACCGCCGAGTGTTACGGCGAGCATCTTTCCGAGCGGCTGATCGGTGATTACCTGGCCCGGCACGACCGATCCCGCTGGGTAGTGGCGACGAAATTTGGGCATCACTTTCGCGGGTTTATGGACCGCGCGGATGATTTTTCCGCAGCCGGCGTGCGCGGCCAGCTCGAGGCCTCCTTGCGGTCACTGCGGGTGGAAACCATCGATCTCTACCAGTTCCATTCGGGGCCGGACACGGTGTTTGAAAACGAAGAACTCTGGGCCATGCTGGCTAACCAGAAGGGCGCCGGCAAGGTGCGTCACCTGGGCATTTCCATTTTGGGCAACGGCAGCGAACGCCAGGCGCGCCGGGCGCGGGGCGTGGGGGCGGAAGTTCTGCAAGTTATCTATAACCGCCTGGACCGCCGGCCTGAGCAACTCTACTTCCCGCAAGCGCAGACCGACCATCTGGGCATCCTGGCTCGGGTGCCGCTGGCCAGCGGGTTGCTGACTGGGAAATACCGTCCAGGGGCCGCCTTCCAGCCCAACGACGTGCGCGCGGTGTTCGATGCGGGCAAACTGCGCAACAACCTGGCCGAGGTCCAGCGCCTGAGCCAGACCGAGGCGCCTGCGGGGATGCCCATGGCACAATGGGCATTGGCCTGGTGCCTAAAAAACCCGGCCGTCTCAGCCGCCATCCCCGGCTGCAAAGACCCTGCCCAAGTCGCCGCAAATGCCGCGGCAGCCCAATGGGTTGAGAATTGTACGTAGCGTCGAAAGTCCTTGCGCCGCGTGCCCTCACGCGGCGTCACTTATGCCGCCGCATATAATCACCCGGGCTTTACCACAGCAATGACCGGGGCATCGAGGTTCAGGTATTTTTGGGCGACGGCTTTGACTTGGTCCGGGGTGACGGCCTGGAAGAGGGCGTCCTCAATGTCCGAGTGGGCATAGCCCAGGCCGTAGAGTTCGTCCAGGGCCGCGGCCATGGCGAGGCTGCCAAGGTCCTGGCGGGCGATTTTACGTTGGCCGATGACTTTGGCTTTGGCGCGGTCCAGTTCTGCCTTCGTGAGGCCCTCGGCTCGGAGCAGTTCGGCCTCGGCAAGCATCTCCTTTTCCACCAAGTCCGCCTTTTCAGGCATTGTGCCGGCGTAAAAGGCGAAATAGCCGGGGGTAAGCCCGATGAAGTTCTGGGAGCCGACGTAGTAGGCGAGGTTCAGTTTCTCGCGGATGCGCAGGAAAAGACGGGAACCGAGGTCGCTGCAGGCCTCCTGGAGCAGTTCCAGCGCATAGCGGTCCGGGTCCTGGAGGCAGGCGCCGCGGAAGCCGATGACCAGGACTGCTTGTTTCTTGTCGCGGAGCTCAGTCACCCGCCGGACGCCCTCTGCGGGAGGCGCCCCGCTGCGCAGCGTCGGCAAGGCAGCTCCGGGAGCAGCTTCCCAATTGCCGAATGCCTTTTGGATGGCTGCGCGAACGGTCTCCGGGTGGATGTCTCCGCAGATAGCCAGAACGCAATTGTTGGGCCTGGCATACTGGTGACGAAAGGCCTCGAGGTCTGCGGCCCGGATTTTTTGGACGCTGGTCTCGGAACCCATGACGTCCAGGCCGTAGCCGGTCTCTCCGAACAGGGCGCGGCGCATGGCCTTGGAGGCGCTCTGGAGGAGATGGTCTCGGAGGGCGCGGATGCCAGCCAACTGGACCTCGCGTTCGCGCTCGAGGGCCTCAGCCGGGAAGGAAGGATTGAGCAGGACATCACTGACTAACTCGAGGCCGATGGCGAAGTCGCCTGAGAGGACCTCGGCGTTGAGGCCAAAGCTGTTGTTGCCGCCGTAGCTATCCAGGCTGCCGCCGACCGATTCGATGTCGAGGGCGATTTGCTCGGCGGAGCGGGTGCGGGTGCCCTTGAGGATCATCGTGCCGGCGAGTCGAGTCAGGCCGTTGCTATCCGGTGTTTCGGCCAGTAGTCCGCCCTTGAAGACGGCGCGAAACTCGATGAAGGGGAGGCGATGGTCCTCTTTGAGGAGCAACCGCAGGCCGTTGGGGAGTTCAAATTTGTGCATCGGGCGCGCTTCCAAGACCTCCGCGGCGAGGACAGGTTTCGGGGCGGCGCCAGCCGGCAGCAGGGCGTAAAGAGTGCGGTTTTCGGGGGTGAGCCAGGCGCGGGCGACGCGCTGCAGGCTGGCTGGGGTGACCGCCTGGACGGCGGCGAGGTAACGCGCCGAGAAGTTGAGGTCATTGGCGGCGAGCCAGTTCGAGCCGAGGTCCTGGGCCTGGCCTTGCATGGTCTTGCGGGTGGCCAGTGTGGCAGCGGTGAACTGTTTGACCGCCTTGGTCAGTTCATAAGGAGCCACAGGGGCGGTTTTCATCTTCTCGATTTCCTCGAGCATCGCCTGGCAGGCCGGTTGGAAGCGGCCGGCTTGCGCTGTGGCGCTCAGGCCGAAGAGACCGCGGTTGCCGGGGCTGTAGGTCCACGCATCCACCGAGGTGACCAAGCCCTTTTTATCGCGGACCTCCCGGTAAAGGCGCGAGCTGCGGCCGTTGCCCAACAGTGCGCTGAGCACGTCCAGGACCGGGACATCCGGATGACGCAGTTCGGGGATGTGCCAGGCGAAATGGAAGTAGCCCAGTTCGACAGGGGCCTCCTCGATGACCTCGCGCGGGGCGGTCTGTCTCGGTTCCTCAGGAAGCACGGGCGTTGGCAGCGCCCGCGCCTTGGCGCCCGCGTAAGCCGCGCGCATCTGCGCGACGACTTCATCGTTCCGCACGTCGCCGGCAATGACATAGAAGACATTGTTCGGGGCGTATTTCTCCCGGTAATAGGCCAGGATGTCTTCGGATTTCAATTCGTTGAAGATGTCCGGGTAGCCGATGATCGTGAAACGATACGGGCTGCGGGTGTAGGCGGTTTCGAATAGACGCCGGCTGGCCCGCCGGCCAGGGTCGTCCACATTCATGTCCATCTCGCGGAGGATGACTTGTTTTTCCTTTTCCATCTCCTCCGCCGGGAGGGTCGCGTTCTGCATGATGTCGCAGAGGATGTCCAAGGCGACCTTGGCGCCGGTGTTAGGCACATCGATGTGATAGACGGTGCGGTCGAACGAGGTAAAGGCGTTCATAGAGCCGCCGGCTTCCTGGACCTCCTGGTCGATGCGGCTGCCGGGGCGGGTAGTGGTGCCTTTGAAGAGCATGTGCTCCAGGACGTGCGAGAGACCGGCGCCGAGCCACTTGCCCTCATGCACGCTCCCGGCCATGCACCAGGCCTGTGCCGAAACGACGGGCGCGCTGTGGTCCTCGCGAACGATTATGGCCAGGCCGTTCTCCAGGAGGGTCAGTTTCACGCCCGTGGGCATGGGCGGGATTTGCGGCCTCAAATCGGCGGGAGAAACGGCGCGGCGGGGCATGAGGCGACTCACTTTTCAGCGGAGGAGGCAGAGGCAGCAAGGGGTTTGGTTTGCTGGCTGGATGGCAGGAAAGGCCGGCGGAAGGCCTCATAAAAGTCGTAGCCGCCATCGAAATCGGCGCGGCTGTCCTTGTCGGTTTTCGCCAGCAGGCCAATCTCGACCATGTTGAAGACGATTTCGCCGAAGTCGCGGCACTTATGAACGCCCCATTCCTCGAAGACGGTCATTGCCATCGGACCGAACTGGGCGAGGGCGAAGCCGCGGATGCCGCCCAGCAGTTCCTGCCCGCTGACATGGCGGATGCGGCCGCGGTTTTCCCGGCCGACGGTTTTCTGGGTGTAATCCAGCGCCTCGCGGACGAACTGGTATGCGTCGCGGGCGTAGCGCGGGTCTTTGGCCCGGATTAAATCCAGCGATTCATCGAAACTGACCTCGTGCATATCAATGCGTTGCTTGTTTGGCCGCTTGCGCCGGTGGGTGCGCGCTGCGATACGCTTTCACGGCCCACCCCGTCAACAGCAGGCCCAGAATGACACACAACACCATCTGTTCCTGTTTGGTCAACCGGTTCACGCTGGGAAAAAACTAGCATAAACCGGACCGGCCCACAATGACTTGTTTTTTGGCAAGCCCTTAGCCACTATTGCCGGGCATGAAATCAGAACTGAAGGACAAATGGGTGTTGATTACAGGAGCCTCCAGCGGTTTTGGCGCTGCGGGGGCGCGTGCATTTGGAGCGGAGGGGGCACGGCTCCTGTTGGGGGCGCGGCGAGCGGCCCGGCTCGAGGAGGTGGCTGCAGAGGCCCGGAATGCCGGGGCCGCCCAGGCCCATGCGCATCTGCTGGATGTGAGTCAAACCGCCAGCGTCGAGACGTTTTTCAAATGGGTGAGGGACAGGACCGCGCGCCTCGACGTGCTCATCAACAATGCCGGGGGCGCGCACGGAGTGGACACGGTGGCCCAGGGCAAAGACGAGGACTGGGAGGCGATGTTCCAGTCCAACGTGCTGGGCCTGCTGCGGGTAACACGGGCTGCGCTGCCCCTGATGCTCGGCAACCCGGGGAGCACCATTCTCAATATCGGTTCCGTGGCGGGCCACACTGCTTACGAAGGGGGCTCGGCTTACTGCGCCGCCAAGGCCGGCGAGCTCCAGATCACCCGCGCGCTGCGGCTGGAATTGAACGGAACCGGCGTCCGAGTCGGCACGGTTGATCCCGGCCTGGCAGAAACCGAGTTCTCACTCGTGCGATTCAAAGGGGATGCGGTTCGCGCCAGCAAGGTGTATGAGGGGACTCATCCGCTGAGTGCCCGGGACATTGCCGACATTCTGGTTTGGGTGGCCAGCCGTCCGCCCCATGTGAACATTGATGAATTAATCGTCAAACCGGTTGACCAGGCGGCCGTGTACAAGGTGTACCGGCGAAAGAGTTGATTGTCCCGGGCCTCTCAGAACCCCTTGTTGGCGCGCCAGAGCAGGACGGCGCCGACGGCTTGGAACAGGAAATTGGGCAGCCAGACGATGAGGTGGGGCGCGTATTCAGGCCGGGTGTCGAGGGCCTGGCCGACCATGATGAAGCTGTAATAGACCGCCACCAGGATCAAGGCCATGGCGATGCCGATATTGGTTTCGCGCCGGTGGACCCGGATGCCCAGAGGGATGCCGACCAGGGTGAAGCCGAAGCAGGCGAACGAAAAGGAGACCTGCTCGTGGATCTGGACTCGATAAGGCGTAGTGGCGGCTTCGAGTTGGTTGGGCGTCAGGCCATGGAAACGGGCCGATTGATTGATGCTCTGTTCCATCTGGCGCCTGCGCTCCCAAAGCTCGCCGATGGTCATGTCGCTGATCCTCGGTTCGGAGGCGCCCTTTCTGGCCGGCCTCAGCGAGGCCCTGATCGTAAAGTCGCCGGTCCCGGGGGAGGCGATGCCGTTGGTCGAGAGCGTTACGCTGCTGCTGTCGTGGAGAGTGAGGATGACATCGCGGGTTTCGCGGTCGAACTGCAGGGCGCCGCTGGGGGCGAGGATGATCTGATCCACGTTGGTTTGGTCTTTCAGGCGGACAATCATGACGTCCTGCAGGTTGCCGCCGCGGTTTTTGCGGACATAGCAAATGTAGCCCTCGAAATCCTTGATGAAGCGGCCTTCGGGGATGATGACGTTGGCGACGCCGACATCGAGATTGGCAAGGAGGTTTTTGTAGGCCACGCGGCAGCGGGGGGCGATCTCCATGTTGACCAGGGCGCTCAACGCGCACAGGGCCAGGCTCAGCAGCAGGACCGGACTTACCAGGGAAACCAGGCTCACGCCGCTGGCGCGCACGGCCGTCAGTTCCTGATCGGCGCTGAAGCGGCCGAAGATGAGGAGCGTGGCGGTCAACATGCCCATAGGCAGGGCAAAGACCCACACGAAAGGGATGAGCAGCACCATGGCCTGGGCCACCAGCCCGAGCGTGGCTTGGCCATTGACCAGAAACGACAGGATTTCTTTCAGCGCGTTGCCCAGCAACAACACGAAGGTAAAGACCGCCACTGTCATCAGCAGCGAGGCCAGGACCTGGCGGGTCAAATAAGTGTGCAACGTCTTCACGCGCTTGCTTATCGTTGGCCGCTTCAGGGCATTGCGCAATCGAAAAGAGAGTGGTCTTGACGGCTCTTTACCGCAGAAGCTCCGAATGGTCCTTGAGCCAACGCCTGGCGTTGGCGAATTCCGGGCAGAGGCGTGCGACCTCGCGCCAGAAACGGCTCGAGTGGTTCATCTCGCGCAGGTGGACCAACTCGTGCAGGATGAGGTAGTCGCGCACCAAGGGCGGCGCCTGCACCAGCCGCCAGTTCAAGGAGACGGCGCCTCGGCGCGAACAGGAACCCCACCGCGAACGTTGGTTGCGGACGCTCACCCGCCTCACGGCAAAGACGTGGCCGGCGGCCAGCTCGAGGGCGCGGGCCGGCAATTCCTCCGCCGCCAAGGCGCGGAGGCGCCGTTCGACGGCCGGTCGCAGGTCGGCGGCGGCATCCGGGACATGCAGGCTCTCCTGGCCGAAGCAGACGAGGCCGCCCTGGCCATCGGCGCCCGCCTCCAGGCGGACAAGTTGGCCGCGAAACAGGAACTCTGTTCCGAGCAGCCAAGCCCTGGGCCTCGGAGACCGCGTAGCCAGGCGCAGCAGTTCCTTTTCGATCCACGCCGCGTTCCGTTGAGCGAACTGCACGGCCTCAGCGACCGTGCCGCCGCGTGGAACGGTCACACGGGCCGAGCCGTCCGCGCCCAGGCGCAGGATATACCGGCGGGCGCGACGATTTCGCGCCAGGCGCAGCGGCACGCGCCGGGCGCCGGCCACCAGCCAATGTCCGGCCGGGGCGCCACTGGGCGCCAGGCAGAAAGGCAACTCGATTTGCCGGGGAGGGCGTTGTCCCCGCTGGTTTCGCACAGCCTCTGATAGCCGAGCCGGGATTTGAAGGCAAGCAAAGCGGAGGATGGCCTCCATCTCCTCGCACCTGGCCGGCAAAGACGCTCACGACACGAGTGCCTTGTTTGGATTGATCGGAGCACTGGCCAATGGCTCGCCATTTGCTTCTCGCCGCCGGGGGGCCAAATCGGGTTGCGGAGTGTAGCGGAGATACGGCTTCACTTTGCGAACGCCTTTGGGGAACAATGCCTTCGCATCGGTGTCGGACACGGCCGGCGAGACGATGCAGTCCCTGCCTTGTTGCCAATCCGCCGGCGTGGCGACCCTGTAACTGGCCGTCAGTTGAAGCGAATCAATCACGCGCAGGATTTCGTTGAAATTGCGCCCCGTGCTGTCCGGGTATGTCAGTGTCAGTTTGACTTTCTTGTCCGGTCCGATGACAAACACCGCCCGCACCGTGGCCTTGTCGTCCGCGTTCGGATGAATCATGTCATAGGCCGTGGCTACCTGGCGGTTTTCATCGGCGATCACCGGGAAATCCACCGTGCAGGCTTGCGTTTCGTTGATGTCCTTGATCCAGCCTTGGTGCAATGCCAGCGGGTCCACGCTGACCGCGATGACCTTGACGTTCCGCTTTTCAAAATCACCCTTGATCCTGGCCATGGTGCCCAGTTCGGTGGTGCAAACCGGAGTGTAATCGCCTGGATGCGAGAACAGGACGCCCCACGAATTGCCCAGCCATTGATAGAAATCAATGGTCCCTTCGGTTGTGGCGGCTGAAAAATTGGGGGCGATATCGCCTAATCGCAATGACATATCTATGATTCCTTGTTCTTATTGCCATCGTTAGTTATCCTCTACATACGATCCCACATTTGAGGCCGCAGTCAAGGGCGGGTGACTGTTTTCTCCGTAACCGGCCGCTGACTCCCGGCTCAACCGCTACGTTGCGATTGGCCGATTTCGCCTACCACCGGTAATAGCGGTAGGGATTGTCTCCCATAGGGAAATCGGTGCGATAATCGGGGCAATAATACCCGAGAGACCGGGAGCCCTCCGGCTTGGCACCGGGAGAGGTTTCCGAGCCGACTCGAGGGGCCGTGGCTTGAGGCCCCGAGCGATCGCCGTTCGGGGCCACTGAGGAGCCCAGCTTGCCCGCAAATTCGAGGGGATGGAACACCCGGCTGTCCAAGGGGAAACTGGCGCCGAGGTTGGCCAGCAATTGGGCGACGGCGCGGGTGGCCCGCCAGCGCGTGTAGCGGAAGTAGGTCTTCTCGTCCGCGTGGAAGCAATCCGGGTCCACCTGGCAGAAGACAGCCACGCCCTTACCCACGGTTTTGCGGCCAATCAGGCCGTCCGCGCCGACCTCCACGCCCGCGCTAAGGACCCAGGGGGGGGTGTCCAGGTAGCAACGCCAGCGGAGATCGGAAGAGCTGAGGCCCCTTGCTTCGTGCCACTCGGGGGCGGAGAGGGACCCGGCGAAATGGGCCGGAGCCGGCGTCAATGTGGCGCCGAGCCACCCGTCTGCCTGCGAGCGCGGCAGAAAGAACGCCTTGCCGCCTTTTTCCAGGTAGGCGGTGAGGGAGGTCGTATCGAGGGCAGCATCCGGGCCGATGAGCAGCAGCCCGGCGCCAGTGTCCAGCGCGGCCGACTGCTGATAGCTTACGCCAATTCTGTCGAGCCACGCCGCGCCCGCTGCGCCGCCGAGGTACACGACCTTGCTCACCTGCGGAGACAGCGGGGAGTGGAGCGCGTAGTCCAGGATGCGCCCGGCCATGCGCCGCGCCGCGGGGTCCTGGGCCAAGTGGTCTTCGAGGTCCAGGGTGCAAACGGTCAGCCGGCCTTGGCCGCAGTCCATCTCCATGAGCGGCGTGTAGGCCAGGTCGAATTCGCATTCCAGGAGTGGACGCCAACCGCTGCGGTGGGGCTTTTCGATGGCAGCGCTGCTGACCCCTCCGCGGTTGCCCCAGTGCCAGCCGGCGTAAGGCTGATCTCGTTCGTTGCCTCTGAGGTAGTCTCCCACATATTCCGGGCGGGCCTCGATCAGGGTGCTGCTGCCCGTCCAGTCGCGGAGGTCCTCTGAATGCAGGGTGTCGAACGGGGAATGCAGAGCGGCAGAATGGACGGGGAAGACGCGGCGGGCCACCTTGGGGCAAACGCGCCACCCGAGGGCCCGTGTCAGCCATTCAGGGTCCTGGGCACAGATCAGCGCCCGGCCTCCAGCCCGCACATAAGGTTCCAGCCTGGCAGCCACCGCCGCGTCGTGCGTTAGGGCGTTGCGTCCGACCACCACCAGGGGGGCAGCCGCGTCATTCCAGGAACGGGTCCGATAGCCCAGGTCTGCCAGCATTTTGGCAGTCAGGCCGTCCGGGTCCACGATAGCGATCTGAGCGCCGCCCGTCTTGTCCTCGCCAAATACGCGAAACCCAAAGGTATCCTGGTGCCTGGCCTCGCCGATCGTTGCGGCCAGCGCGAGCTGGCCGTCGGCCTTGGCGCCGGCTTCCTCAACGGGTGCGATTACCTGGAAGGGAATGAACCGGATTTCGGAAACCGCCAGGCTCCCTTGCATCCGGCCCCGGTCCACTTCCTTGCCGGCGACCGTGGCGGTCCAGGCTGCCGTGAATCTTTGGGGCTGGCGCGTGTCGTTGATCAAGACGATCTGCTTCTCGATCTTTTGGCCGGGGCTGAAGTGATGGTCCTTTGCGGTGTAGGCTCCGGCGGGGCCGGCGATCCACGCCAGGGTGGGACCGTTGATCTCTTTGAGGGCGTCCTGCATCCAGGACCAGGTACGCAGGCCGCCCGGCAGGCCCGCGGTCCGCCAACTGCGCCACGTGTTGACACGGTAGAGCTGCTGGATTCTATGGTTGTTGGCGTACTCGTCCAGGCGGTTTTCGGAGCTCTGGTAAAGCATCCCGCTGCGGAACAGGCCGTGAAGATACTGCCGATACTTTGGCTCCTCGGAAGTGTATGCGTCCGGACCAAAATAGATGGCGGCGAATTCCGTCAGCAAGGGCTCGCTGGTGATATTGCTGTTAAACCCGTGCCGCCCGCGGCGGAACGTGCAGTCCATGGGTGTGCCGAACTCGACCATGGAAACCGGCATCTCGCCGCTTTCGGCCCATGCGCTTAGCCACTCTTCGCGCTCCTGGATGGGTATGAGGTCCAGGTAGCAGTTCATCGTGTAGATGTCGCCCGTGCAGGCCCCCGAGTGGCTGTAATAGACCCGGGTCGAGTCGAGCTTCCTAAGCCCGTCGAACATCTCCTTGCCGAAAACCAGGAGGCGCTGCCAGCGCTCGTCGCTCCGGCCCCAGCCGCCGCGGCCCACGTGGCGCGGGTCCGCGTCGACCGCGCTGTTGAAGAAATTGAAGCCGGCGATCCACATAATTATGGAGGGATGATTGCGGTAGTGCCGCATCCACACCTCGGCGCGGTCGAGGGCAGGCTGCCGGTTCTGCTCCCAGGGAATCTGGCCCTTGGAATTCATCAGGTAGCGGTTGGCGTTGAGGATGTACTGTGCCACCAGGTATCCCTTGTGATCGGCGTCGTCGAGATTTCGCCCGGAGTCGGCCGGGTCGCCCCGGGCATCCACATTCTCCTGCCCCATCTCGGAGAAGGTGTCCCCCGCCTGCATGCGCGGCCCGTTGTAAAAGCAAGGCTGCCGGAGGCGGATGACGGCGCCGTTGAGATAGAATTGCCGGCCTTGTATCCAGAACTCCCGGAAACCGAAATTCTGGTTGTACTCGTCATCCAGGCCCGCGCCGCTCACTTTGAGCCGAAGGATGTAAAGATTGGGCGGAAGGCCAGTCCGGCTCGGACCCACGTCCCACAGGCGCGGGTCGGCCCAGGGCCACGAGAGAACCAGGGTCTGCGTCTCCTTGGCAAGCACCGGGGCGTCCGCCGTGAAGCTCTTCTCCACCTCGCCCTTTTCGTTGAGCATGTCGGCAACGACGCGAACGGGGCCCGCCTGCTTGACGCCGGTCAACTCCACGTCCAGGGAGATGTTCATAGCCCGTGTTGAAGTGCGCACGAAGACATCGGTCACCCGCGCCTCCGAGGGACGGCTTTCCAAAAAGACGCTGCCGGCCAGGCCGCGCGACTTCAGCGAGGCCGCCGTGTAGGAGACGTTCATGAAGGCATTCTGCCAGAAGGTCCCCACCTGTTCCGCATCGGCGATGGCCGCCACCAGCACCCGAAGGTCCGCCGCTTGACCGGGCGTCACCGCCGAGGTGATATCTACGCAGCCCCACGGCCAGGGGATTCTTCCGCACTCCTTGCCGTTGACATAGACAATCGCGTCCGTGCAGACGCGGTCGAAGCGCAGGCTGATCGCGCGGCCTCGCCATTCCGCCGGGATTGGCACTTGTCGCTGGTACCAGGCGCGCGCGACCCGGGCCCCGTCATAGAGGTCCCATTGTGGGCCGCCGCCAAGGGCGAGGAAATCGGCAGACCTGCCTCGAGAACTTTGCCAACTGCCCGGCACCTTGATATAGGCCCAACCCAGCCTGGGGGGTTCGGCGCTTCCCTCGGCTGCGGGTATGAAGCGCCAGATGCCATCCAGGGACAACTGCGCCCGCTTTGCATTGACCGTGGTGACGTTCGTCCTCTCCCAATTCAGACTGACCCCGTCCGGCAGGACGGCGTCGGCCACCTGCGTCGCCGCAGCCAAGTGGGGCGCGACCGCCAGGATTATCGCCAAGCAAAAACGCGCGGTTTTTGGCAGTGTCATCGGCCCCACAATCTCATACGTTTTGCTTTTGGGTCAAGATGCCCTTTAGAAAATCCGAAATTCGAAATCCGAGAGCCGAGGCCCCGAAAGCCTTCGGGTCCGCACCGGCCCTTTTCGCTGTGGCCTGATGAGGGCTTGAAAGGGTGCAAGATATGGGCAAGAATATGGCCATGAAAACGATCTCGGTGCCCATCGTTGAAGGCCGGACTGACCTATGCCAGTTGATTAAGAAGGTGGAAGCCGGCGCTCAGATCATCTTCACAGCGTACGGCAAGCCCAAAGCGGTATTATCCGCCTATCGCCCACAGGGACCGCCCTGGCGTGTGGACAAGCCGGACGACCCGAAACGTTATGGAGATTTGCAGTCCCCGGTCATGGAGGATTGGAGATGAGGCTCCTAGCTGACACCAATATCTTCGTCAGATTCTGCCGCCGACTTCCCTTGCCGCCGAAAGTGGAGTCCGCTCTTTCCGACACTCAGACAGAGCGATGCCTCTCCCCGATATCGGTCGTTGAGCTATTTCGCCTTTGGCAACGCGGCGATGTCCCGGATAATCCGGATAGCTGGCTGGACTTGGCGCTGCCCTCGTGGATCGTTTTGCCCGTGACGGTCGCAATCGCGCGCCAGTCCGTGCTGTGGCTCTGGCCGCACAAGGACCCTGCGGACAGGCTGCTCGCGGCGACCGCCGCATGCGAGGGCGTGGAACTCTGGCACACCGATACGGTGCTCAAGAAATTGTCCGGTTTCCCGCACCGCTACTTTTCCAACGTTCCACAGAACCCGTCCCTTAGCGCACCTCGGTCTTGAGCGCCACCAGCTTGCCGCTCGCATCGTCGGCAAGGAGTTGGCCGCTGGATCGTGGCTCGGCTCAGGATCTGGCCACAGTGTGGCCAATGATGCGCGGCATCACTGAACTGCAAAGACGGGCGTGGCCCAACTGGTTTTTTACTGTGTCGGCGGGTTTGTCTGTCGGCTTAATGGCCTGTTTGTTTGTGGCGGCGGCGGCGCTATATTTGTGGCCGGTGGTTGGGCTGCTTGCGGCGGCGCTGGTTGCAATGGCGGTTTTTGCGAGCCTGGAGGCAGATTCGCAGGCAACGAGGAACTTGGCCCTTGCAGTGCTTGTGCTGGCCCTGGCTCTGGCCCTGGCTGTGTGTGCGATTGTCGGCCTGAATCGAACAATTTCAGAACTTCAAAGCACCCCATCAACAACACGCTCAGAATTGACACTGCCAAAATTGCCTTGGTCCAATTGAGCAAGACGGCGTTGTCGCGCCTCAATTCGGCGTGGCGGTCCTTGGCGATTTGTTCCACCTAAGCCTCACGCCCACGTAGCGCCACATCCCGCGCCTCCGATTCCTTCGCCGCGATTAAGCGGCCAAGTTCCCGCAACAGGTTCGCTTGAAAGTGAAGGCGATTCTGGGTAAGGTCTTGCACAGAGCCAACCTGCCGCAGGGTTTCCCTCAAAGCCTCAATCGGCATTAAATCCCATTTACCGCTCGCCCTTTGGCGGTCAAATTCAATTAGCTGGTTCTCGCCCACTCCCGACATGCTGCCAGAACACGCTTGACCAGACAAGACAATCGGCGGGGAGGCGTGTCCTTTTTGTGTCCTTTTTGTGTGTCCCTTTTGTGTTGCCATCCAGCCTTCGCGGTGTTGTCATGCCCCAAATCATGAAAACAACGGCTATTCTCCTGGCTGCTGCGTGCGTCATCCTCTCCGCTTGCGAGCCTTGCCCGCACTACAACCGATTGCAGATGGCCCCGCTTGCCGGCGCTGGGCCGAAAAAGCCCTACGGGACGATCAAATACTTCCGCACGGCGGATGAAGTCAAACGCCCTTACGACGTGGTCGGCGTTATGAGTTGCGAAGGGTCGGGGGCGGAAGAAGCGGCCATCCTCAAAGCGATGCTCTACAGGGCTGCCGATATTGGGGCTGACGCCGTCATCACCAACACCGGGAAGATCGGCTCAGAGGATGTCACTGGCAAGAGTTTTGATGTTCGGGTTGGTTGGGCCGCGCTGATAGGCGGTGGCAATAACCGGGCCTATCGCGCGGAGGCCATCCGGTTCAAAGATTCAAAGTAATTTCACCGCCTGGACCCGGCTAGAATAGTCTTGACCCGTCAACACGCCCGTAGGACATTACCCATTATGCGCAAAGCCCTTCATTCCCTGCCGCCGGGGCTTGGCGCGCTTGAGAAATGCGGGATTCTACTGTTTCTGCCATGTTAAAGTCGCGCGATTACCTCCGTCATGCTTGTCGGATTGACTCGGCGTTCACCCTGATTGAACTGCTCGTTGTCATTGCCATCATTGCCATTCTTGCCGCGATGCTCTTACCCGTCCTGGCCAGGTCCAAGGCCAAAGCGGCCCAGATAAACTGTGTGAACAACCAAAGGCAACTTTGCTACGGGATGGTGATGTACACTATGAACAACGTCGATTATTTCCCAGGGTCCGCCTCGAGGAACACCTACGGCTACGAAAAAGAGGACTGGATCTATTGGCGTGCCGGGGCGGCTTATCCGCCGGTCACGCAGAGTCCGATCGTCACGGGGACCGGCTCGGTCAGCAGCAACTTGTTCCGCTGCTCGATGGACAGGGACAACAGCGAGCGAATCGCAGAGAATACGGACGGGCAGGGAATCTATGGATACAGCTATACCGTGACGAGCCTCGTCCTGAACGGCGTCAACTGCGGCATGACATCGATCATCGATCGGACTATCAACTTCATTCAACAATTCAAGCTCTCCGGCGTCCGCAACCCCGCGCTCAAGGTCCTGCTCGCCGAGGAGCAAGCCACCCTGAAAAAGGGTGAAGCTTCCAATCCGGAGGGGGACGTGATGAACGACGGGCGTTACTGCCCCAGCGGCGACGTTGCCGGCGGCGACGCCTTTACCGTTCGGCACAACGGAAAAGGCACTGCGGGGTTCACGGACGGCCACGTTTCACCTGTGTTGCCCAAGTTCGGCAACAACATCACGAACTGCCAAGCCACTTTGTAAAGGGGGGGACGCTCCGTTTCCGAACTCGCCAGGGCCCATTCAGTTGTATTTCGTGCCATCCGAGCAATCCGTGGTTAAAGAACAACTGAACTGAAAGCGCATGAGGAAACACTTAGTGGTGATGAACATAAGTCCGGTGACGTATTCGGCGGCTCTTTTTCGCGCAGGCGGCGTTGCTCGCACCTTACAGATCACTGCGGATATGCTCGGTGCTCGCGCCTTGCCTGCACGAAAAATCCCTCGCCGCCTACGTCACCGTATTTATGCTCATCACCACATAGCCGGAGCGGCAGCCGTGGTTCTCTGCGCCGTGACGATGGCCACGGCCCAGGTTGTCCGGTGCAAGATGACCCGCTGCAACTCGCCCTCGTTTTCCCCGGGGGAGATGAACCAGGTCTCAAGCGGCGGAAGCATGAAGATCAAGTCCTTCGAACAGTTCGGACTGGTGGATTTTGACGTGTCGGCCCTGAAGGGGAAGAGGGTCCGAGAAGCCAGGCTCTGCGTGAGGCCTGCCGGCGGCCAGAGATTCAATCTCAACGACGGAACCGACCTGACGTGGCTTTCGGTGACAACCGTCAGCGAGGACTGGGAGGCCTCGAGTGCCTGCGCGAACCGGAGCGGACTTCGGGACGACTGGGGCTGGCCCGGCGCGAAGACCTTCGATGTGGCCTGCGGCAACGGCAACACCCTGAGGTGCAATGCCCGGCTCGTGAGCAAGGAGGGGATGCACAGCATGCCGCTCGAGACCGCCCTGGTGAAGGCGCTGGTTGCCGGGGCGTCCTACGGTTTCTTCATCATGGACGGGTCCACCCACTACTCGATGAACTGCAGAATCCAGGACCCCTGGCTTGAAGTCATGGTGGATGGCGACGAGGAGTCCGCCCCGGCCGCGCCGGCGGCACTGGAGGTGGCGCCCGCCCCCAAGTGGGCCACGGCCGAAATGGGTGCATTGCAGATCAGCATCGAAGCGCCGGCAGGGGCCTTCGCCTACAACATGAAGGTGAACGGCAAGCCCATTCAACGCTGGCAGGTTCCTTTTGCGAAGCCGGGCACGCGGCAAACATTCAGCCTGGTTGATCTTGCCCCGGACGCCGGCGCCCTGGTCGAAGTTGAGTCTGTGAGCGGGGCGGGAAACAAATCGGCTGCGGTCAGGGCCAAGGGCAGGACCAGCTTGCAGTGGATCGTCCCGCAAGTTCCGGCTGCGGAGTTCCAGCCGAGGGCCGGCGAGCCGAAGCCACTCGGGAGCGCAAGGGTTTATGCCTTCCCGGAAATCACGAAGATTGACCCGACCACCGGCAAAGTCCTGCATGAGAGGATGGAGGACGTGAGCAGGAAAAACCCTGTCTGGGACGGGGCCGCCGGAGTGGTCCGGCTTGCGGCCGCGCGCGCCGAGATCGCCAGTTTCCAAATCGGCATCGACGGCCAGGCGCAGGATGTCAAGATCGAGGTGTCAGACCTTTCAGGCCCTGGAACGATTCCCAACACCAGCGTCAAACTGTGGCGCAACTGGTACGTGAACAAGCAGTCGGAATACGCCCTGCCGTGGACCGGCACGGTGAGCTGTCCCATGCCGGACAACAACATCAACGGGCAGGTACACCAGGCCGTGACGGTGGATTGCCATATTCCGAAAGACGCGGAGCCTGGCGACTACGCCGGCAGGGTCACGCTGGCCGCGGGGGGCAGCAGCGCGACGCTGCGTCTCAAGGTGAGGGTGTACAGCGCCGTCATTCCCGACGATATTTTCTTTAATCCCGAGTTGAATTGCTACGGGGGTCCCGGCGAGGCAGGCAGCGCGCAGTTCTTCAACAGTTACAGGATTGCCCACTATAACCGATGCAACATCAACCGGGTTCCCTATAGCCAGAGCGGACGGGTACACCCCGACTGGGCGCCGGACGTGGACGAATCCGGCGAGGTGACGGCCTGGGCGCGCTTCGACCGGAACCTCGGCCCGCTGCTCGACGGGTCGAACTTCAAAGAGAACCCGCGCTCGGGCGTGCCGGTCCCGACGATCTACCTGCCGCTGTTCGAGGGGTGGCCGTTGAACTATCAGAAATACTACGAGCCGGGCCCCGGCATTGCCAAAGGGAGCAGGGACCAGGACGACTACGTCAAGCACCACATCCTGGCCAAGCCGATCGAGCAGGCCATGAGCCGGCAGTTCAAGGACGCTTGGAGAACCTGCGTCGGCGAGTTCTACAGCCACGCGCGGGAGAAGGGCTGGGACAGAACCATCTTCGAGTGTTACCTGAACGACAAACCCAATTACGGATACGCCTCGTGGACGCTGGACGAACCATGCATCTACCGTGACTGGGAGGCGCTCAATTTCTTCGCCGGAATGTGGAAGCAAGGCATCAACGACCCGGAAGTCTATACGCTGAAGTGGATGGAGGACCTTTATGCCAGGGGATTGAACGGGATGAACCGCGGCCGGCCAACGTTTCTGTTCCGCGGGGACATCTCGCGCATGAACTGGCAGGGCAACCTCTCGGACGGTCTGATGACCATGGTGTACGCCGGAGGCGGCGGGTTCGACTTCTTCCGCACCATGCAGCGGCACAAGGTCCGGATGCCAGCGGTTCTCTATGCCTACGGGGCCTGCAGCGCCTACGAGAAAAACAACTGGGAAAACGCGGCCTGGTGCCTCAAGGCATTCGCGCACGAGTGCGACGGGGTCCTGCCCTGGCAGTCGCTGGGCAACGGCCTGACCAACCCGGACCCGGATGGATACGGCAACGCCCTGATCGTGGACGGCGGACCCTACGGGAATGCTATCGCGTCCTTCAGGGTGCATGCGCTCCGGCGTGGCGCGCAGGACGCCGAGCTGCTTCGGCTGCTGGCGTTGAAGAAAAGCTGGAGCCGGCAGCAGGCGGGGTTCTTTGCTTCACAGCGGGTCCCGCTCATTGCCCAATACAAACAGAAGTTCAATGACGAAGCGGCAGGACAGGCCTACGGAGCCCTGTCGAGCCAGGGGTTCATCGAGCTGGAGGAAGGCATGCTCGAGTTGTTGGGACCGTAGTCAGTCAATGACGTCCCCGCGCAGTTCAAGCCGTGCCGGGAGCAGATCGGGCCGCGCGGCGAGGGCCTCGGCAATGAGCGCTTTTGCTTCCTCGGCGCGCCCGCTGTTCTTCCGCGCCAACGCCAGGAGGTAGCGCGCTTCCGCCCGGTAGTGGACGTTGTTCGAGTCTCGCTCGGAAAGGGCGAAGTTCTCAAACCGGTGTCTCAGAGAGGCCGCTTCGGCTGACCGGCCAAGCTCTTCGAGCGCAGGCACCATGAAGAAATTCTCGCTGTTCCAGCTATCGCGGTCGCCTGACAGTTGGGCGAGCCCCGAGACGGCGCGCTCGAAGCTTTGCCGGGCGTCGGCGGGCTGGCCGAGCTTCTCGAGGATACGCCCGGCATAGTAGTCCAGGCGGGGCGACGCCTGGCCCTGGAAATCGTCCACGCCCAAGGAGGCGGGCGGCGCGGCGGCCTCCCGGATTTGGCGCAGCGCAGCGGAGTAGTCGCCGCTCCGGCAAGCGCGAGCGGCCTGCCCGTAGCGCATCACCCGGTACTTGTCGCGGAGGCCGTAGCTGCGATGGCGCGGGGCGAACCGGTGCTCCGCCAACAAGTTCTCAGCGTCGGGGTAGTCGCCTTCGATCAGATGCGCGGTCAGGACACCTTCGGCGAGGTCATCGTCGGCTGGGGATCGGGCGAGGGCCTTCTGCAGCAGGTTCAACTGGTCTCTGAAACGCCCGGCGCGGGCGTAAAGGGAGCCGAGATCGTTGAGCGCGCGGACGTTGGCAGGCTGGAGTTCGACAGCGCGCTCCAATTGCGCGGCGGCTTTCTCGATAGGAAAGCCCTGCTCGGCGTAGGCCAGTCCCAGCGCCCGACGCGACGAGAAATCCGAAGGATTCGCCGCGACGGCGGCTTCCCACTGCTCGATGGCCTGCGGGCGCTGGTTGCGGTAATAGAGGAGGCAGCCCAGCAGAAAACGGGCGAGGGCGTCGTCCGGGCGGGCGGCAACCGCCTCGAGCAGGACGGGCTCGGCTTCCTCGCGATAGGGGAAGCGGTCGATGTTGCCGGCGGCGGCCCGGGCTTTTCGCAACGATTCCTCGGCTCCATTGGCGTCTCCCGCGCGCTTCTGGCAATAGGCCAGGGTGTAGTAGAACTCCGGCGGCGTGCCCCAGGGGTCCTCGTTGTGGGATTGGACCAAGCGCATCAGGCGAACCGCCTCCTTCCAGCGCCCGAACTGGCGGTAGAAGTTTGAGACCGAGATTGCCTCCTGGCTTTGACCTCCGAGCATGCCGAGGAGGTCCCGTTGGGCCGCCTTGCCGGCCGAGGCGAGATATTTCTCGGCGAAGACAACGCGGTGATTGGGGTCGAGCCTCTCGACGGCGGCGAGGTGTTCGCGGGCCTCTGCCGCGCGGCCGGATTCCCTGTAAAGCAGCGCCAGGGCGAGACGGGAGAGGAGGTCGCGAGCGTTGGCATCCACCGCGTTGCGGAAGCGCTCGATCGCGGCGGCGCTGTCGCCGGCGCGCAGCTTGAGCCGGCCGAGGTGAAACTCGCGCTCCCCGTAATAGGCGCTGTTTGGCCAGATGTAGTGGAGGTTTCTTTCCCCCTCTTTGTCGCGGCCGAGGGCGAACTGCGACATGGCAAGATAATAGTAAGCCTCGTCGGCATACGGGTCGCGGGCAATGGCCTTTTCGAGGCTGCGCACGGCGTCTTGGCGCCTGCCGGCCGTGAAGGCCTGAACGCCCAGCAGCAGGTGCGCCCGCGAACAGCCCGGGTCGCGCTCAAGGGCTTTTTCGAGCAGCGCCGTTGCGCCGGGCGGGTCGAGTTCCTTCAACCGAAACTCCGCGGCCAGGACGAGTTCCTCGACGCTCATCTGCTCCGGTGGTTTCGGCGGCGATTCCAGCGGTCTGGTGAAGGGGGTGTATTCTTTGCGTCCGGGGTCCGAGTCGGGGCGGCGGTAATCGAGGACAGCGAGGCCGTTGGGATCGGTCACCCGTATGCGCAACTCCGTGAGCCCGCTGTTGCCGGCCGGAAAGTCCCGGCGGAATGGTCTGGCGGGGTCCAGGTCAATGTCAGCCCGTCCGATCTCGCCGGAGTGTGCGCTTATCAGCAGCTTGGCGCGCGGGATTCGGCGGGTCGCGGCCAGCGTGATTTTGAGGGTCCCTTTGTCCACCTCGAGGTTCAGCGCGGCGTCCCTGGCCAGGCTGGTGACGCCGTGAGTCCCGGCCACCGGCGCCCACCACTCGCTCCAACCCTCCGTTTTGTGCGGGGCCACCCATTCGTAATGCCCGTCCCACACATGGCGGCCGCTCTGCAGCTCGACGTAGGGGCCGGCCTTATCGGTGTAACTTCGCTCGTGGTCCTTGGCCCCGGCGCCGTAACCGAAGGTCCACAGCTTCATGCCCTGCACGAGGCGGCGGTCCGCGTAGCGGAACACACCGTAGTCGTTGTCGAACTGGTAGGCGCCGTTAAAATCGTCGTAAGCATCGATGCCGAACAGGCCCAGCATGTGCTGGTTGTTGCGGTCCCAACTGTAGTCGATGCCGTTGTGCACCGGCCAGTCGGCGATGTCAGCGGTCGTATGACCGACCGTGCGCGACATCTGGTAGAGGAAGCGTGTCCTGGGCGTGGCGGGGACGGCGGTGTTGATCCAGAACATCTGCGGCATGCGCGCGTCGCGCGGGTTGTAGCAGAAGACGCTGACCTCCAGCGCCGCGACGCCGGGATGGAGCGTTGCGGACAGCGTCACCTCCATCTGGTAAACGGGGTCGGTCTCGCCGAGCACCAGCGAGACGGCTCCGCCCTCGCCAGGGACAATGCGGTGCGACCAGAACGGCTCGCCGTGCAGTGTAAGGGTATGGACGTCGTGCGGCCCGGTCAGCTCCAGCCCGGACTGCGGCCAGCTCATGCGCGGGTTGTACGGGGCCGGCTTGATGACATCGTTGCGGTAAAAGACCTCCCGATTGTGGAGTTTGTCGAACAGGGAAAAGATGCGGCCCCCCAGCTCGGGCAGGTAGGTCAACTTCAGGAACTCGTTCTCGACAAAGACGGCGTGGTAGCTCTTCGGCGCGGGCGAGGCCTCGCGCCAGGGCAGGAGATAGCTCGGGAAGGGGTACATTCCGCCGACGGTCGAGTTGGAGAAGAGGGCAGGCTCGAGTTCCCGCGCGCCGGGCTCGTAGGTCGGAATGGTCAGAGCGCCTTCATAGCTGCGGACGCGAGGGTTCGCCGCGGAGGCCGCGGCGGCAACAGACACGCAGAGGAGGAGCCAGCGTTTCATTCAAATCGTAAGCGGACCAGGTTCCTTCGGAAACCTCGAGTCAGGATGAGGAGGTGAATGACGCCCAACAGGAGCCAGAGGGCCCCCAGCTTCAGGGCAAACTCGGAGAGGTTCACCCAGAGGCAAAGACAGACGGCAAAAGCCGCCAATGGAACGACAAGATTCAATCCGATTGCTCTCTGTTGCAAACGGAAGAAAAAATGCCGGACAACGGCCAGATTGACCAGCATGAAGCCAAGCAGGGCCCCGAAGTTGACAAGTTCAGCCGCATCGGTGTAGCGGAGGACGAGGGCGCCTGCCAGGTGGATGGAACCCATCAGTAGAACACTGTACACGGGCGTCCCCAACCGCGGATGGACATAAGCGAAGAATTTCCTGGGCAGCAGAGCGTCCCGTCCCATGCCCACCAAAAGACGGGATGCGCTGGCCTGCCCCGTGATAGCACTGGCCAAACCGCCCACCAGCAGAACCAGTGAAATGCAGAGGTAGAGCGGGGCGCCGCCGATCCGCTTGCCAATGTCCATGAAAGCCGTCTCCACGGGATGGAAGGCGGCATAGTCGGGCCACACCATCTGGCCGAGGTAGCTCTGCAACACAAAGAGCCCGCCGGCCACGCAGCAGACCAGCAAGGTAGCGCGCCAGATATCTTTGCCGGGGTTTTTCGCCTCCTCAGAAAGAGTGCTGATCCCGTCAAAACCGAGATAGGACAAGGCCGCCAGCGAGGTGGCCCCCAGGATCGGCTTCCACTCGAAATGCTCGGGGGAGCAAAAAGGCTTCGATGAGAACAAAACTCCCTCCCCGACTCCGTCCAAAAGGGCCCGCAGGGCCGCCAGGACAAACCAGGCCAGCGAGCCTATCATGATCGCGTTCAAGACCAGGTTGGCGCGGGCAGTGACGCAGATGCCTCGCAAATTGATCAGCGTGATGCCGGCGGCGGCGAGCACAGCCCATGTCCAATAGGGGACCTGGGGAACCAGCTTGAAGGCCGTCAATCCCACGTAGATGACGCTGAGCAATGGGATCAGCACATAGTCCAGTATCATCCCCCACCCTGCCAGAAAGCCGAGGTACGGATTCAATCCCTTGGAGGCGTAAGCATAAGTGGAACCAGCTTCCGGGTACACGGCCGCCATCCGCCCGTAGCTGATGGCGGTCAGACTCATCACCACCATAGCCAGTAAATAGACCAGGGGAAGGTGTCCCCGCGATTTCACCGTGGCGATGCCGAACATGGAGTAGGGTGCGGTCGGCCCGACGAAAGCCAGGCCGAAAAGTACCAGGTCCCAGAGGGAGAGAACCCGCTTGAATCCTCCGCTGGGGGCCGAGGGATCGGAGCCGGTCAAAACCTGGGCATTTCCGCGCATAGAGGGCAGTCTTTCACGGTTCGAGATAGATGTAACAGCAAAGGCTTCATGCCCGTTGACTTTGACGTTGTCGTCCTCGAGGATTCAACCCTTTTTTTCGCCGCTCTGTCCGGGACAGCGTTCGAGTCCAGCAGGAGACCCGCGCGAGCAAGTCCCCCGGGCGGCTTGCCAACCAGGGGGATGGTGCGTAGAGTTTCGGGAGTCCGACTCAAGATGGGTGGAGCCAACGATAGCCGTGTCGAGCAGCGGAGCCTGGTCCAGCCATGGTGGAGCCGGGGCTGGGCGGGGTGCTTGTTGGTAGCGGCGGTTGCTTTCCTGGCCTATTGGCCCTGCCTGGGAGGCGATTTTATCTGGGACGATGACGCGTGGACGACGAACCTGGCCCCGCTCTTCAAGAGTGTTTCCGGTCTGGGCGCGATTTGGTCCTGGCCCACGCGCCTGCAGCAGTACTATCCGCTGACGGCCACCACTTTTTGGATTGATTACCAGCTTTGGGGTTTCTGGACGGTGCCGTACCACGTGGAGAATGTCCTGCTGCATTTGCTGGCGGCATATCTTTTTTGGAAGTTACTGAAGCGGCTCGAGGTTCGGGGAGCGGGGTTGGCGGCGGTCATCCTGGCGCTGCATCCGCTGATGGTTGAGTCGGTGGCGTGGATCACGGAACGAAAGAACGTGCTGTCCCTGGCGCTTTTTCTCGGGGGCCTGCTGGCTTATGGGCGATTTGCCAATCTCTGGGGAGCGGCACAGGCGCCTGGCCGGCCCTGGTTCCGAGGAGGAGACTCCTGCGGAGCAGGAGAGGAGCCGCCCTCCCCGGCCGGCGGCCCGTCGGGCGCCTGCGCCAATCGTCTTTGGGACTCGCGCCGTTGGGGGGCCTGGGCGTGGGCGCTGTTGCTGTTCCTGGCAGCCTACCTGGCCAAGGCGACGACGTTCGCCTTTCCGGCCGTTGTGTTGCTGCTCTGCTGGTGGAAGCGGGGCCGGTTGCGTTGGCGGGAGGACTTGCTTCCCACGCTGCCGTTCTTCGCGGCGAGTTTCGGGCTGGGCCTGATGACGTCCTGGCTGGAACGATACCACCTGGGCGCCAGGGGGCCGGAGTGGCAGATACCGCTGCCGGAGCAGTGCGTGATTGCCGGACACGCCCTCTGGTTCTACGTCGGCAAGCTGCTTTGCCCGGCCGACCACTGCTTCATTTATCCGCGCTGGCCGGTCCAGGACGGGTCCCCGCTGAGATGGCTCTGGCCGGCAACCGCCGTGGGCGTGCTGGTTTGGCTTTGGCTGCTCCGTCGGCGAATCGGACGCGGGCCGCTGACCGCAGCGCTGTTTTTTGTGGGGACGCTCTTTCCGCTGCTCGGGTTCTTCAACGGCGCTTTCATGCGCTACTCGTTCGTGTCGGATCACTGGGCCTACCTGCCCAGCATCGGGTTGATTGCGCTGGCCGCGTCCCTGCTGGCGCGGTGGGCGGAACGCCGGCGTTTGCTGGTTTATGGTTTGGGCGGCGTGATGCTGGCGGCCTCGGTGGCGCTGATCTTCCTGCAAAGCGCGGTCTATAGCGACGCCGAGACGCTCTACCGGGCCACGCTGGCGAAAAACCCCAGGGCGGACATGGCTCATAACAATCTGGGCCTGGTGCTCTTGAAGGCGGGCCAAAGCGAAGAGGCCATCTGGCACTTCCAACAAGCCGTGGATATCCGGCCCTCTTCCGCCCACGCTCATAACAACTTGGCCAACGCCCTGCGGTTATTGGGGCGAACGCGCGAGGCCGCCGCGCATTACGAAGCCTCTTTGAAAATCGAACCCGACAACCCGGGCACCTGCAACAATCTGGCCATGCTGCTGGCGACCAGTCCGGATGCCTCTTTGAGAAACGGCGCCCGCGCCGTGGAACTGGCCCAACGCGCCAGCCAACTCACCTACGGCCACAACCCAATCGTCTTGGGCACACTGGCCAGCGCCTATGCGGAGGCCGGGCGCTTCGCCGAAGCAGCCGCCACCGCCCGGACTGCCCTGGCATTGGCCTCGCGCCGCCCGAACAGCCAACTGGCCCAAGCTCTCAAGGCGCAGCTTGAGCGTTACGAGTCCGGCTTGCCGCTTCGCGAGCCAACCCGGTAGGCATCCGTGCGAAAATGACTTCCGGATTTGAGGCGTGATTCATGCGCCGCACGCTCGGCGCAGGCAAGCATGTCCCGGAATTATTTCTTGCACGAACCCTGGGGAGCCGGCCCTGCCTCAGGGTCTTCCGGCCTTTGGCCCCGAACCCTCGGGTTCGGCTCGTTGGGCCTGCCCTGTCATCGGCACGAAACGAACCGGCAGGACCGCCCGCCGCTCGAGCTTTTCGCCGCTCTTGCGCAGGAGCACCAACTTCTGGCTCCAGATCGGCCCGACCGGAATGATCATCCGGCCGCCGTCTCTGAGCTGCTCGATTAAGGGCTGGGGAACTTCCTCCGGGGCGCACGTGACGATCACCGCATCAAACGGCGCAGCCTCGGGCCAGCCTTTGTAGCCGTCACCCACGCGCACGTCCACATTGGAGTAACCGAGGCGCTTGAGGTCGCCCGCCGCCCGCCTGCCCAGCTCTTCAATGATCTCGACCGTATAGACCTTCGCCACCAGTCCGGCGAGGACGGCCGCCTGGTAACCGGAGCCGGTGCCGATTTCCAGAACGCGATCGGTCGGCTTGGGGTCGAGCTGCTCGGTCATGAAGGCGACGATGTAGGGTTGAGAGATGGTCTGGCCGTTGCCGATGGGCAGCGGGCGATCCTGGTAGGCCATGGAGCGCAAGGGCTTGGGGACAAACTCATGACGCGGCACCCTGCCCATGGCCGCCAGCACCCCGGCGTTGGTGATGTTGCGCCCGGGGCCGGAGAGCTGTTCTGCCACCATTTGCCGGCGGGCCAGGGCAAAGGGTTCGTTTGTCGCGGCCACCAAAGGGGGTGAGGCAATATCGCCCAGGGGCAAAGCCGTGACCCACATGACCGGCAGCAGGATCGTTTTCCTCATAGACTCCTTCACGGGCTGTTGAGCGGGTTTCACGACGATTCTTGGTTCATTGGGGGTCTCATTGGCGCCTACCTGATGAAAGCGCCCAGCGGCCACGAGCCAGTCGCCGGCAGCCGCCTGCCAACGAAATCCTCAGAGACAGTATCGCGCCCCATGCCTGGCAGACTCAGCCCCCCTTGCTTTGCAGGAGAGCCGGGCAAGGGCCGAAAGGCTTGAAGGTCCGCAACGCCGGCGAATTGGCCGGTTTGGGTCCCTGCTGCCAGGGCGGTCAGCTTCGGGTCCTGGAACAGGCCGAGAGAATGGCCGTCCAGCAATTCCTGGCCCGTCTCTTTGCGCCACTGCTCGAGGCTCGTGTAAACCTTTTGGTCCCACTCGACCTGGACCGGAGAGCCCTCGCTCCAATACAGGTTGTTCTCGAACCGCAGTTTGCGATGCGGCTTCTCAACCCGCAGCGGGACCGCGCCGCCTGCGGCCAGGAAAATGTTGTTTCGGAAGCACGCTTCCACACCCTCCCCGTGGATAGCCGCAGCTTGGCCGGTCCACGGCCCGGCGAGCACAGTGTTGTTATAGACCTCCAGGCCGGTCATGCCGTTGCCATCGTTGCGGACCCACAGTCCGGCGTAGGCGCGGTTCTTGCGCGAGTCGTTGGCGCCGATGTTGAAGCGCACCACGTTTCCACGGTCAGGGTGAGAGACGTAGGGATAGGTATAGACCATCAAACCAGGACCGTCGTTGTCGTGACTGTAATTGTATTGGAGCACGCAATCCTCACTGCCGCCGTCGATGTCGAAGCCGCCACCGTCCGCCCCTTTGGTCTTGTTGCCGAAACTCTCGCAATGCTGAATGACCACGCCTCGCGAGGCGCATGTCCAAAGGCCGACTGGCCCGCCCCCGCCGGAACCGTTCAAAGCTCCATTATTCCATGCCGCACACCGGTCGACCAGACCGCCATCGACCTCGTAGAGGACTATGCCGCTGCCGGAGTGGTTCTTGTGATAGTTGGGATCGCCGGTGTTGTCGAAGGCCCGGCATTGGGTCACCTCCACGTCGGCATGGGCGTAATTGCGCGCATCCCAGTCCAAACGCCCGGCGATCTCCATGCCGCCGAGGAGATTCCCGCGCATGACACAGTGGGAAACGCGAACGTGCCGGAACCCTGCCGGCGCGCCGCTCACCAGAATACCGTGCTTGCCGAAGCCGCTGACCTCAACGTTCTCGATGCTCAGGTGGTCGAGCATCGTGGCATTGGCAAGGGTGTTATTGCACAGAATGCCGTATCCGCCGTTGTTCGTGATCCCTGCGCCCACGACGACCAGGTTCTCGACAGTGATGCCCCCGGCGTTCTCGACAGCCACACCGGTCCCGGCGCCCGCAGAGATGGTTGCCCGCCCATCCCCGAACGAGCCGATGACAACCGGGAGGCTTGCAGTGCCTGCATCCTCCGCCGTGAGGCGCAAGTTCCCGGCGAACGTCTGCCCCGCCTGGAAAAGCACGCGGGCGCCAGGCTGCAAGTGGGCGCGGTTGACGCGCTCGATGGTGCGCCAGGCGGTGTTCCTGTTCGTGCCGGCAGCAGAATCATCCCCGTCAGATCGGACAAACCAGCCGGCGGCACAGGACGAATTGACCCCATGCCAGCAGAGCACCGCCAGCATCAGCGGGCCTACGCCGGGTTGGCCATAGAGTAGTTTCCGAATCCGCGCCATCAGGTTCAACGCAATGGTTGGCTCGGACCGGGCATTTGTCAAGACGCCCGCAGGGTACATTTCACGCATTTGAATGACCTCTCCTTATCCTCATCCCAATCTTAATGCCAATCTCAATCTCGATCTTCATCCCTGCCGAGCTCGACAAGAGCGGCCGGCTTGCGGTATAACCATTGCCATGAACTTCATCCAGATGCAGTCTTCCGCGGCCCGCTCGGCGGCGAAGCCGCAATTGCTCGCCGGTCTGGTCCTTTCCCTGGTTGCCGCAGGTCCGGGATTCAATGTCGGCGCGCAGGCACAAGCCCCGGCTCCCGCTCAACCATCGGCTGCTGCAACCCCTGCGGCAGTGCCGGCCGAGGCCGCCGTTACCCCTGCGCGCAGGACCAGCTTCAAGGAGGTCACCAGCCAGCTTGATCCAGGCGGCAGCGTCTTTGTTTATTTGGCGACAGACCAATGGCTTGCGGGCCTGTCCACGAACGTTGCGCGGCTGCGCGACGCGATCCAGAGCCTGCCGAACGTACCGCCGGCCGTCCAAGGGCAGCTTAACCTTGTGTTCAAGTTGCTGATTGACGCCATTCCACGCACCGGCATCGAAGGCGTTAGCGGCCTCGGGGTCAGCGGCGTGCAGATCACTCAGGAGTTGCACCGCTCCAAGCTGGTGGTCCACCACAACCCGGGCCAGGGCCAGGGCCTGCTCTGGAACCTGTTCGGCGGGAAGGCCCACCCGTTGCGCGCGCTGGACATGCTGCCAAGGACCACGGCGCTCGCGGTCTTCGGCGACCTGGACGTTATGCAGGTTTGGAAGTTTGTCGAGCGCACTGTGTCGGACTCGGGGGATTCCGGGCTCGCAAACGGGCTGCGTGAGTGGCAACGGGGCCTTGAGCAAGGTGCAAGCCTCTCATGGACAAACCTGCTGGCGTCCTTTGGAGGGGAAGCCGGCATCATCCTGACGCTCGACGATTCGCGCAAACTCACCCTTCCGGTCGGGCCGCAGCCCCTTGATTTGCCGGAGCCGGGTCTCATCATAGCACTGAAGATCAATGACGACACGCTTTACGAGCGCATTAGCCAGCAACTGAAGGCAAACCCGCAAACCGAGGTCAAAGAGGAGGCGGGCCTCAAGATGTGCGTCATGCCGCTGGGCCTTCCGCTGCCGATGCCTGTGCAACTGTCCGTGGCCAGCAGCGGCGACTACTTTTTCGCGGCAACGGCGCCGGAGCTGATTCGCGCGGTGCTGGACGCGCGAAGCGGCAAGGCCCCCGGCCTCGCCCAATCGCCCCGGTTCAAAGCGCTCCGGCAATACCTGCCCGCCGAAGGCAACCAGTTCTTCTTTGTCGACAAACGCTTTTCGGAGTCTCTCCGCGCGATCCAGAAACAAGCGCTGGAGTCCAACCCCTCTGCGGGCGGGCAGGCGGCCTTTCTGGAGGCGCTGCTGTTCTCCAGGGCGGCCGCGTTCGGCTTGGCTGTGGGGGGCCACACGCCGGCCGGCTGGGAGGTGGTTTCGGTGGGCAACCGCGATTGCTCGGGCGCCCTGCTGCTGGCCCCGGCCGTTGGCGGCATCGCTGTGCCGGCGGCCATGCTCCTGCCGGCCCTGGCCAAAGCCAAGAGCCGCGCGCAGAGCCTCAATTGTGTCAACAACCTCAAGATGATCGGCGTGGCCTGCAGGACCTGGGCCTTGGACAACGGCGACCAATTCCCCTTCAACGTCTCGACCAACAAGGGCGGCACCCTGGAATTCTGTGCCCGAGGCGACAGCGGCTTCGACCTGAACTCCTACAGGCACTTCCAGGTCATGTCCACCGAGCTGTCCACCCCAATGATCTTGTTCTGCCCCGCGGACACTTCCCGAAAACCCGCCGCCATTTTCTTGAGCCTGCGCGCCGACAACGTGACCTACCAGCTCCGATCCGGAACGAACGTCAACGGCGCACACCCGCAGGACGTTCTCGCTCGCTGCCCGATCCACGGCCACGAGCTTCTTTGCGATGGCAGTGTCCGGCAAGGCCGCCCTTAGTGGTCATGAGCATAAATACGGTGACGTAGGCGGCGAGGGGTTTTTCGTGCAGGCAAGGTTCGTTTTGGCTTGGAATACTCGAGGGGTGGCGCATAATTGCTGCATGACCGTCTCCAATCAGTCGAGTAGTGCGCCCACGAATAATGTGCCCGGGCCGCAACCGCCGCCAATAGGTCCGGACTGGCGAAGGGCGCTTCACCAGTTGAACAATATATTTGCGAGCATCCATTCCAGTCTCGACCTGGCATTGGCTCATCCAGGGCAGCCCCAGGCCCGGACGTTCCTGATGCAGGCCCAAACCAGTTCCAGGCAGGGGGCGCTCCTGGTGAATGAACTGCGGTTCAGCGGCAAGGAACCTGCGGGCCGCGAGTCGGTTTGCCCATCACAGGAATCCAGGCCTGAGGGGTCTGCGCAAGGGCCTGGGGCGGCTCAGCCCGGCTCGCTCGAGGGTTCTGAGCGCATCCTCCTGGTCGAGGACGATGAATCGGTCAGACTCCTGGTCCGGGCGGTGCTGACTTACCGGGGTTATGAAGTGACCGAGGCCTGCGACGGCGAGGATGGGGTGAAGCTCTTTCGGCAGAAGGGTCCGTTTGACCTGGTCATTCTCGACCACGCAATGCCAAAACTGGGCGGGCGGGCCGCTTTGGAGCAAATTCGGGCGGTGGATGCGGAGGTGGAAGCCCTGGGCCTGAGCGGGCTGCTCTCGGAATGCGAGGAGGAACCTCCGGCCGGGGCCCCGCGCGGGTTCGATGCGCAGTTGAGCAAACCGTTCGACAACACGGAACTGGTGGCGCTGGTGCGCCGGCTCCTGGATAGCCGCGCGCAACGGCAGAATGCAGCCGCCAACGGCCACAGCCAAGGGGCCGGCTTGAAGCCTCCAGGCAATTGATGGAGCGGGCTTGAGCATGAAACGGACGCCGCTCTTTGCCGCTCACCAGAGACTGGGCGGGAAACTGATTGAGTTCGGCGGTTGGGAGATGCCGGTGCAGTACAGCAGCATCACCGAGGAGCATCTGGCCGTGCGCCAGGCGGCCGGCCTGTTTGACATCTCGCATATGGGCGAGGTCTGGATTGACGGACCCCAGGCGGAGGCCTTTTTGAACCGCGTCCTGACCAATGACCTGCGCAAGCTGGCGCCCGGCCAGGGCCAATACACGTTGATGTGCAACGAACAGGGCGGAGTGATTGACGACCTTTACGCCTACCGCCTTGGCCCGGATGAATACCTGCTCATCATCAACGCCTCGCGCATCCCCAACGACGCGGCCTGGCTGCAGCAGCAGTTGTCACGGTTCGGCCCCCGCGACGGCGTCAGGCTCCAGGACGCCTCCGAGGCGACCGGCGCCCTGGCTGTGCAGGGACCCCGAGTGGCCGCATTCATCAACCTATGCTTTCCCGGCCCATTCACCGGCGGCACCGCGGTCGGGCTCCCGACAGACCTGAAGAAGAACCAAGCGGCCCGGACCCGGTTCGCCGGGCGCCAGGTCTGGGTTTCCCGCACCGGTTATACAGGGGAAGACGGGTTCGAGATCGTCGCCCCGGGCGAGGTCATCGAAGGCCTATGGAACCGGCTTCTCGAGTTGGGCCGGCCGCACGGGCTGAGACCGGCGGGCCTGGGGGCGCGCGACACACTGCGCACCGAGGTCTGCTACCCGCTCTACGGCCACGAACTGAACGAAACGACTACTCCCCTCGAGGCTGGGCTGGGCTTCTTCGTGGCCCTGGCCAAGGGCGAGTTTATCGGCCGGGCCGTGCTGGCCGAGCAGAAACTCAAAGGGGTCAGCCGGAAGCTTGTTGCCTTCAAAATGGCCGGCAAATCTGCCCCGCCCCGCCCCGGCTACCCGATTTGGAGCCAGGGCGGGGCCGCGGAAAGAATTGGCTCGGTGGCCAGCGGCACTCAAAGCCCGTCCCTGGGCATCGGCATAGGCATGGCTTGCTTGCCGTCCCGATTCGCCGCGGTTCAGACACCGCTGGCGGTCGAAATCCGCGGCCAGCGGGCCGCAGCCCTGGTGGTGTCCAAACCGTTTTACCGAAAACCCGATTGACAACCAATTACATCATTTTTATATGGCGAATGTTCCCTCGGATTTAAAATACGCGAAGTCACACGAATGGGTGCGGCTGTCGGGCGACGTGGCCACTGTCGGCATCACTGACCATGCGCAGCATGAATTGACCGATGTTGTTTTCGTCGAACTGCCGGCGCTGGGCCGGCAGGTCAAAGCCGGGGACGCCTGCGCGGTTGTCGAATCCGTCAAGACCGCCAGCGATATCTACTCGCCGCTCAGCGGGGAGATTGTCGAGGTCAACAAAGCCGCGGCGGACAACCCCGCCCTGGTCAATACCGAGCCCTACGCCGGAGGCTGGGTCTGGAAGGTCAAGGTTAGCCGCCCGGAAGAGTTGAAGGCCTTGCTCAGCCCCGAGCAGTACCTCGGCCTGATCGGCGGCGGATAATTCGAGCCAAGGCAGGTAGCGCGCGCCACTCCGTGCGCGCCGCTGCGCGCTGAAACCACTCGGGGCGCGCGGAGTGACGCGCCCTACTCCGCATTTGAAAATTGGCCAAACCTGCAGAACAGTATGGATGTGAAACAGAAACGGATTCGCCTTTTTATCAAACCGTACTGCGGGTGGTGTCACAAAGCGATGCGCTGGCTGGATGACCATGGCGTGGAGTATGAGAGGATCGATGTCATTGGGGACGAAGGCGCCTATGACGAGATGATCCGGCTTTCAGGCCAGGACCTGGCGCCGGTGCTCGAGGTGGACGGCCAAGTCCTGGCCGACTTCGGTCCGGACCAACTGGCCGAGTTTTGGAAGACCGTGGAGAAGCAGAATGGCCGTATCGCATCCCCCTGAACCCGGGGCCCGTCCCCGGCTCCCGGAATGGCTCCGCACCCGGTTGCCGACGAGCGACCGTTTTGCCCGAACGCGGGCGATTCTCGGGCAAGTCAAGCTGCACACCGTCTGCGAGAGCGCCGGTTGTCCCAACCACTGGGAATGCTGGGAGAAGGGCGCCGCCACGTTCATGATCGGAGGCGACCGCTGCACCCGGGCTTGCCGCTTTTGCGCGGTCGCCGCGGCCAAGCCCCTGCCGCTGGACCCGGAAGAACCGGCGCGCGTGGCGGAGGCAACCCGGCGGATGGGTCTGAGGCACGTCGTCATCACCGCAGTGGCCCGCGACGATTTGCCCGACGGCGGGGCGGGCCATTTTGCCAGGACGATGCAGGCGGTGCGCGCGCTGAATCCCGGGATTGTCATCGAGGTGCTCACGCCCGACTTCAATGAGAGCGACGAGTCCATCGACGCCGTCTTGTCCGGGAATCCGCACATCTTCAATCACAACCTCGAGACCGTGCGCCGTCTCACCCCGGCGGTTCGTTCCCGCGCCACCTACGACCGCTCGTTGCGGGTGCTTGGCAAGGTGAAGGGCAAACGCGCCGAGGGCCTCTACACAAAGTCCGGCCTTATGCTCGGCCTGGGCGAGACCGAGGGCGAAGTGCTTACGGCCCTGGCGGACCTGCGCCGCGTTGGCTGCGACCTGCTTACCCTGGGCCAGTATCTTCAGCCTTCGGTCGAGCACATCCCCGTTTTGGAATTCATAACCCCGGCCCAATTCGAGGCCTACGGCCGGCGCGCCCGGGCCATGGGCTTCATCCACGTCGCCAGCGGCCCGAGGGTCCGCAGCTCTTACCACGCCGACGAATTCGATGCGGCTCAAAACGGCTGAGGCCGTCAGGCGCCCTTGTGGCGGCGGCCCGTCCTCTGCGCCAGGAAATCGAGAATCACCCGTTGGATTTGGGCGGAGACTTTTTCGGCCGGCTGGGCTGCGTCGATGACGTGGCCGTTGGTCAAGCCCCGGACCACCTCGAGGTAGGCCATCCGCTGGCGCTGGGTCTCGGCCTGGGGCACTTCCTGCTTTCGGCTTTGGAGCACTTCCACCGGGGCGTCGAGCAACAAGACCAGGTCGGGCTTGGGCAGAAAGCGATAGCCCAGTACAACCAGGCGCCGGGGGACCCGCAGGCGGTAGCGGCGCTGGTCGACAAAGAAATCGTAGTAATACCTGTCGATCAGGACCAAACCGCCCCGAGAGGCTGCCGGCCGGACGGACCAGGGCCAGCCGAGGAAAAACTCAAGCCAGTGAAAGCCGAAAAAGAGCAGCGAGACGAGGGGATTTCGAGGCGGTTTGCCGTGGGGGTCGGTGGTCGGGCCGCGCGCCGCCCTGCGCCTGGCCGAGAACAAAGGGGGTTTCCAGTGAAACTCCCGCCCCCTTTGCGGGCTGAAGGTGGGGCGGAGGCCCTCGATGACGGCTTGGGCGGCGGTTGATTTTCCGCTCCCGTCCGCGCCACAAAGGACCGCGGTCAAACCGGGAGGCTGCGCGGCGCGGCGGACGAATCGGGCGGCACTCTCGAGGAGCGAGGCTGCCGCGTGGCAGGGGCGCCGAGCGGCCTGCCGCAAGATCAAAGCCCGGCGCAAGGCGCTCGAGCGGGCCTCGATTTCCGTCCATTTCTCCGCCGCGGCTGCGGCGACGAGGAATTGCGCATGGGCGGCGTCCCAGGTGCGGGCCAACAAGTCGAGGGCCTCGGCCGAGCCGGCTCGGAATCCGGCGGCAATGAAGGGACGGTGTATTTCTTGGATTTTCCCGTTGTAAATCAGGCTCTCGAGCAGGTTGGCGGCGGCTTGGTGAGCGGGGTGCGGGACCGCGAACGACCCTCGAGCCACTCTGCGGTCCAGCAGGGCCGGGCAATCCAGAAAATCAAGTCCGCGCCAACGAAGGGCGGTGAAGAGATCGAAATGGGCCTGGGCATTGGAGTGGAGGCCGGACATGTAAAGGGCCAGGGTGGCGGCAAATTCGCAGCGGTTATGCAGCCGAAAGCCGGCGGCGCGGCCAGCGGCCAGCAGGGAGGCTTCCGCCGCGCGAAGCTGCGCCGGTCCAACCAGCACGTCAATGTCGTTGGCGGTGAAAGAGGGCAGGCCCTCGTCATTGCTGAGGACCAGGAAACGGATGCCGGCTTGTTGCCAGGCGCCGAAGACGGCGGCCACTAAGGGGCCGATTTCCTGTGGCTCAGACATGCCGCGAGTTCAACGTCCTTTCCAGAAGCAAGTCGGGCGAGCCGCCTGCCGGGTCACGCGCCGGTCCGGGTTGGCCAGCGTATAGAGGGAATAATCGAAAGGCCTTTGAAAGGGCGCGCCGCGCAGGGTCGCCCGGAGCCAATAATCGAGGACAAAGGCGTGTTTGAGGAGCTTGGCCCAGGGCGGGGCCATCTTCCACTTCAGTTGGCGCTCCCGGAGGGCGTTGGGCTTGAGGTTCATGTTCTGTCCCGTGTCTGTGAAGACCGAGGTGAAGCAGGGCAGGACGGCGAAGCGGACGCCTCGCCGGACCATTTCGGTGACCCAAAAGCAATCGCCCACGTCGCGCCATTGCGTGTCGAAATAGAAACCCATCTCCTGGACCAGGCGCCGCCGCACGAACAGGGCGCAGGTCAGGACCGGGAACCGCACCCAGAGCCCGTTCTTTCGCGGAATGAGCGAGTAACGATGGCAAAGATAGGCGCCGGCAGGGTCGGTGACGACGGTGTCTGAAAGGACGGCATCGACCGGCGGATGAGTGATGAAGAAGTCGTGGACGGCCTGCAAGGCCCCCGGCAGATACTGCTCGTCGCAATTCAGGTAGGCCAGGACGCCGCCCGTGGACCGCCTGAATCCGCGGTTGACTGCGTCATACATCCCCTGGTCTTTCTCGATGAAGGCCTTGACTCGAGGGTCCTTGCGCAGCCACTTCTGCGTCCCGTCGTCCGAACAGGAATCCTGCACAATGTGCTCGACCCTGACCCCCTCCTGATCGGCCACCGAGGCAATGCAAAGCCGCAACCACTGCGAGTTGCGGAAACTGGGAGTTACAATGGACAGTTGCATCAAGCTAACGATACAACTCCCGCCCCACCTGCCTGCAGGCGCGCACCGTCTCGGCATAGGGGCTGTCGGCTACGGCCACGAAGCCGATCTGATAATTCTCTTCGTCATACACGCGGCCGGTGACGGGCTCGTCATTATATTGGAACCAGTGGCAGCCGACGAATTGCGGATGGCGCAACGCCCCCTGGACATACTCTTTATAGGCCCGCGCCCGCGCTTCCTGGTCGGCCACGGGCACAAGGCCGGTATGAAACATCCCGCGGTCCAACGCCCCGAAATGGAATTCCCCGATGATCAGCGGCACGTCGGCCCCGCCGTTGAATTTGAAATCGGCAACGCTGTGCCGATAAAGGTTGTAGCTGACGACATCGCAGTATTTTGCCGCGGCCGCCGCGGCGCGGGCGTTGACCGAGGCAAAACGGCAGCCGAGATAGAGCTGGTTCGGCGCCGCCGCTTTGAGGGTGTCCCGGACTGTGCGGAAATACTGCTCGGCCGCCTTGGTGTAGAATCGGGCAAGGTCCTCGCGCGCCTTCTCCTCGTCCGGGGCCTGGCGGCTCTGCTGCAGCGCTTCCCAGGAGGCATGTTGCGTCCCCCAGACGCGGTTGAGCTTCTCGATACCGGTCGCCGCATTCCGGTTTCCGCCATATTTCGCCTTGAGGTCGGCGATAAACTCCTTCTTGGCGGCCTGGTCCGGGCCAGACCTGAGGGCGCCCAGGGCCAGCGAAAGCTCTTCGCCCCACGACATCTCATTGTCTGAGAAATAGCCGATGCACCACGGGTCGCCGGCGCTGGCTCCCTTCTTTGCCTCCATGCTGCGCCGGAGGGAATCGGGGAAGCTCGGGTCGAACACGTCGGGGAATTTGCCCCAATAACCCTCACTGCCCTCGATCAGCCTGGTCCGGCCGCTTCCGATGGCGTCGGTGTAGGGGGTCAGGCGCATCAGGCAGGTCGTTGGGTCGGACCAATTGGCGATGGTGTTCATGCCCCAGCTTCGCAGGCGCTTGTGAATGACCTCGCGAATAGTCTTCTGCCACCCGGGGCCGTATTTGCGCGCCAGGTTGGCGCCGCCAAAGGCAAAGCACTGGGGCGAACGCCCGGCATAATGCCCCTTGAGCGCGTAGCCACGGGAGAGGAACTGGGCAAACTCCGGCTGTCTTCCGGGGAAATCTTCAAACCAGCTTTCGCGCTCCTCGACGGGGGTGGTGTCCAGCGCCCGAACACAATCGATGCCGTGCGAGAAGAAGAGCCGTCCTTCCGGGTCCACCAGCCACCACTTGCCATTGACCTTCTCGGTACGGAAGAAACCGGCCGCTTTGAGTTGGGGTCCGGCGGCCCAGCCGCCGTAGCGGTCCCAGTCTTTTGGGCCGGGGTCGGCGGCGAGATCGGCTGCTTCCAGCTCGCGTTGAGCCGCCAGGTCGGCCTGCGATTTCACTTTGCCAGGCCAGTCTTTGTGCCGGTACTGGCCGAAGGAATCGATGAAGGGGAAGAACGGTTCGGCATCTGTCACCCAGGCCGTGGGAGGCGTGTATGTGCCCGCGGCGCGAATATCCTGGACCTCGAACACGTAGTCCTCGGCCGGCTTGCTGACGAACACCAGCAGTTGAGTAATGCGCCGGGCATCCACCGTCCCCGGACCGCCCGCCCTGACCGGGTAGCCCCGCATCCCGAAAAGCCTGCCCCCCAGCTTGTCATCGTCGGCCCGCCTCAGGGGCGCCTTCAGGGTTTCTGTGGCTCCGGGGTTGACCGCTGCGGAGGCGGTCACGCAATGCGCTGTGCCGTCGGCCCCCTCATTGTCGACCCGGCAATACACCGTGACCTTGTTGGCGCCGCTGTTCCGCACCTTCAGGGCCACCTGCGCCCATGCCGAAAGGTCCCACGACCCGCCCGGCGCCCGCAAAGTGACACCGGGCCACGAAGCCTGGCGCCCGGTCCAAATCCGCAAAGCCGGCCCGCTTTCCGACCGCGTTGCCTTCGCGTCGGTCGCCACCACCCCGCCGAAATCAAAATTGCCCGTGAAATCCAGGAGCACCTGGTCGGCGGCCGCCGATGTCGTGGCAGCCGCCCATGCCGCCAGGGCTGCCACCCAGTTTCGCATACAGTCGGTTTTCATATTGTTCCTCGGGCGCATCCCGGATGATTCGAAGAGAGGCTATTGGCAAATGAACGCGCGCGGCATCGTTCCCGTATATTAATTGCCATCAACCAATTTTCAATTCTCAATTTTCAATAATCCTAACCGGTCGCCGACGGCGGGCGGGTCGAGCCAGAGCCGGTAGGGCCTGCTCCTTACACGGATCTTGGGTGGCCCAAGGTGATTCGACCCCAACCTGTGGCCTGACCGATACCAAGCGGGTCTGTGCCGCTTTTCGCAACCCGGAGGGGTGCCAGATGGTAGCCGGGGGTCGCAGCGGAGCTGCGACCCCCCGGCTTGTGTTTGGTCGTTTTCGCCGGCTTTTTCCCGGGTTCGCGCTGGTTGCCCGGGGCTCATCGCGGAGCGATGTCTTGAAGGTAGCCGTGTGGCTTCAGCCCACGGGTGCCGCGCCCCGAATCAGTATTGCGTCGCGGAGCGACGCCTGCTACACCCAGCGCGTTCACGCAACCCAACCGC
>Ga0326727_10002023_pt1 | contig 71734 bp, 64 predicted proteins | sample MB2enrmetagenome_FD_207643 | JGI IMG/M metagenome (GOLD analysis project Ga0326727, IMG submission 207643) | Lab enriched peat soil microbial communities from McLean, Ithaca, NY, United States - MB29MY | ecosystem: Environmental > Terrestrial > Soil > Wetlands > Peat | place: USA: New York... | reverse complement strand
GCTTGCTCGCTGCCGAACCGACGCTCCAACTCGGCCTGCGTGCGAGGATAATCCTCAATCTCCATACCCGAAAACCCTACAGGTCGTGGGTACCTGAGTCAAATGGATAAGCAGTTTGCCTTTTTTCATCCGCGAAGGGGCATCTCCGGCTGTTCAGAGGCTCAAAATCTGCCGGTTCTGTTTACCGATCGGTTAACGGGTGGAATTCCTATCCTGCTGACTCACAGAGACTTACGAGCAAGAGCGGGGTGAAAAAGGGGCTCCCGGAGGGGGAGGGGGACTCTGATGGTACGGACCGGGGAGACTCCTGACACTGCGGGCGATCAGAACAGGCATGGAAACCCTTCCGGCGCGAGGGCCGCTTAAGCGGGTAGAGGCATCGCATGAGATTATTGTGCGCTTGCGCGGCGTAATCTTAGGCAAACGGCATTCGCAAGGATTCATCCGCCGCGGCGGACGCGCCTGGGGGCAACCGCCGACATCCCATGTATGACAGGTCCGAGAATCCGGACCTGGGGCGCACGGCCTCAGCGTCACCGGCTGATCCGGTACGATGTTCGCGAATCCTGGACCGCCAATCGCGGCAGAGCCGGGTTGGCTGGCTGAGTTGGCTGCCGATCGTCGAAAACGATAATCGACAGCTTTGGCCGGGTTGATTCGGCTACGCTTTTCGTGAGCAATCCCTCTGCGTAGAGTTTTTGGACGGTCGCGCGCAGCTTTGCTTCTTCCAGGTAAACCTGTTTGCTCAGTTCGAGCAGGAATTGTGCGTCATTCTCCCAAGGGATGGTAATGTTCTCCTGCACGCTCCACGGCATCTGCTTATCGTCTACGCCCAGCATCTCGGCCAGCAAGCGATGCCGCGTCACGGCGCTGAGCGGCGAAGGGGAATAGCAGTAGTTCAGATGCACCTCCGCCGGGACGCGGCGATAGGTGATGAAGTCGCTGCCAGCTTCAACAACCAGGGATCCGGTCGCCAGGGAACCGGCATGATGCCCTTCCCACACGTTCTCTACCAGCGTGTACTGGAACAGGGGCGGCCATCCCCCACGTGGCGGATCGGCGTCTTCACTGTTGCACGGAGGCTTGGCGACGCAATCCACCAGGCACCGTTCCACGCCGTCGTATCCCTCATTGGGGACGGAGACGGCGAGCCGTTCCTCCGAATCAGCCAAGATGCTGGCAGCAATATCCTGCGGGCGCTGCTTTGCCAGCATCATGGCCGCTACTCGCGCCATCAGCAGCCGGTCCGCGCCTTCCCGATCCCCCTGCGCAGGCCTCACGCCTGCGCCGTTTTCGTACCAGGACAGGAGCAGCGGCTCAGCATCCTCGAAGGGCAGCCGCGCGGCCAGGATCAGCGCCTGGTCGGGAAATGCATAGGCTATTGCGGTGATGCCCGCTGGCGAAACGAATTCCTTTCGCTGGATCAGAGTGTCGAGGATGACGGTCATCGCGTCGTACCGGTCTCCATCCTGATAGCGATGCCTTTGCGACGGGTCCCAGCGCTCCACCATCCCCTGCATAATGGCTATCTCGGTATCACTCCCTCGTTTGGCTGCCTCGGATGCGCCGAAGGCAACCAGGCGTGGATCTTGGCTGCGCAGCAGTGGCTCGATTGGTACGCCGGAGCTGCTCTGCGCGAGGCCGGATGCGGCGGAAGCGAAGATGAGAATCGAAATGAGATTGAGGCTGAACCGCGGCCTGGCCATTCTGCGACTCCCGGTCGCCCCAAGACGCGGCAACCCGAAAAATGGGGGATTCATCCAATCATGACGCACAGCCGGGCCATCCGCTCGACAAAACCCTCCGGTTGCGATTCCCGGGATGGATTTTCTGGGGGAAGTCTGGAGATCCCAGGTCTCTTCGCCGTAGTGGAGGAGACCTGGAGTGCCCGGATCGTCCTGCCTCGCGGAGGGCGAAAATGCGGCCTTTTCTGGCTAGAACAGCCTCCTTTCGGCTGAGAAATGGGCAGAACTCGAGGTTCTCGGTTACCTGTTCGACAATATGTAAGAATTACAAGTTCATGATTCCGCGCATGTTATAGGCAACTGGCGGGTTGGAAAACGGCCTCCACGGGGTAGGGGGGGGGGGGGGAGGCGGTTTCCTTGAAGAATAGAAGGCGAAGATGGCCAGGGACTGAGGGACTAGGGACTAAGGGACTAGGGACTAAGGGGCTAGGGACTAAGGGGCTAGGGACTGAGGGGCCGGGGACTAAGGGAGCATGGGGCGGGATTGAGAGCGCCGGTGATTGGGGGGTGGTCATTGGTGCATCGGGTTTGCGAATGATTCCATTGTGCGCCGGGGGGAGGAAATCATCTGCAAATACCCAGTTGTCAGTGGTCAGTTGGCCGGGTTGAGGTTCGTGGTGTTCCATGCGTCCGAGATCGGCTGCGGCGGATTGGGGTTGATCGTCTCCCACATCTCAGAATCGAAATGTGGGTCACCCGCTGTAGCGGCGGCGGCGGCGCGAGGCGTTTCCCGGCCCGCGCTGTCCAGCCTGCTGAACGGCAAGGCCGGTCTCTCCGGAGATATGGCCCTGCGCATCGAGAAGGCGTTCGGAGTGAAGACGGACACGCTGATGCGGATGCAGTCGGCCTATGAGATCGCCCAGACGAGAAAGCGCGAGAAGCAGATTCGGGTGCAGCGGGTTGGGTGCGCGGCTTGAGGGATCATTATAAGGCTGCGAATAGCGGCTGCTCCTGACATTCAGCGAAGCGGAAATAATCCTCCTCACGCCCAAGCATTGCCGCCAATTTCTGAATACTGAGGCGCTTTAGGATTTCGACTGTGACCGGGCGCTTCTCATCCCAATGGATCATAGATTGGAGGAATGCTTGAGCTGGCTCAGAGCGAAGTAGGCTATCGATGAATTCGGCCTCCGCTTCGGACCAGCACGGCAAGAAATAAATCGTGTCGTCGAATACCACGGGTTTTCCATTTACCGGACCAATCTTTACAAAGTGTAGCTTCTTGTAGAACCCGGAAATCGCCACCTTCCAGGGGGCAAAGGTGTAAGGCCCTACACCGAAGATGGAATACGCGGGCTTGTTTCTATAGATGATGCTTCCGCGGTCTCCCAGCAAATTGTCATGGCGCTCCAGATACTCCCAAGTCCTCGGAGCGCTTGTCCTGAGATGGCTCGTGTTTTCCCCCACGAAGCTCTGAGTGACAACCATCGCAGCGCGGCATTCAATTCGTCCGTTGCCAATATCGGAACTCTTGAGCATGGGAAACAGAGCGCATTCTTCGATGGCCACGGTTTCGCCAAGTCCGTTCCGATAGCCATCCGGAGTCTTCATAAGCTCCATGACCTTGGAGCAATCGTGTTTAATCCCGGAGCGCCAGACATATCGATTCTCGGGCCCAAGAAGATTCCTGTGCCGGTTAAATGCGGCGATATCCGGGATAATGTGGCCGTCGAGGAAGCCAATTCTGTGCGAGGGTGCGGCGGCATTCAGCGATGCGAATATCTCACAATCGAGAGCTTTTCCCTGAGGCTGTATTTCAAGCACAAAGAAACAGGCATCGACCGATGCTCCGAAGTAGGCGAGCGCATCGATCTTGTAAATGCGAGCGGCACGCAGGGGGATATTTCCCTTCTTCCAAATTTGAAGCAGGATTTTGCGGGCAACGGCGGTCTTGCAAAGCACGGCAATGGCGCCTTCGCAGGATTCGAGCCAATCGAGATAGCGCAGGAGCATCCATTCGGAGATATCGAAATTGCTTTTTCCCGTGATCGCCTCGATTCCCATGCGCCCGTGAAAGTTAGACTTCTCCGGGAGGTTGCCGCTCTCGATAGAGCCGAGACTGGAACTGGTGACCCACGGAGGATTGCCGATGATCAACCACGGCCCGCCGGCCCTCGTAACGACGCTTTCCCATTCCACCTTGAAAAAATCTCCTTGCCGCAGATCGATTCTGTTGCCGGATCGACTAGCGATCAGGTCAGCAAACCTCAGGTGGCCTTGATTTATGTCTATGCCTATGATCGATTCCGCATCGGGGAAGCATTTGGCGGCAGCGCCAAGGAACGCTCCCCGGCCGCAGGTTGGCTCAAGGATCGACCGCGGGCGGATGCCAAGGTCGCGGAGAATCTGTGCCGCTGCGAGCGCGAGCTCGGGAGGCGTTTGAAAGTCCCCGAATTCGCTAATCGCTTTGCTCTTGCGCTGCTTGACTGTTTGCATCACATAACCCGTAGAATGCCATCGACAGTGCCTGCGTGCTGTATTGCGCGGCCGTATTGTAGCCGCCATTGGAGCGCGTTGGAGATCGTCAGGTACCCCTGTTCCGGCTTTTGGCGGAGGAGCAATTCCGCGATGTTTTGGGCTTCAATTTCATCCACCGGAAGATTGCGGTCCTGCATGAAAGCAATCAAGTCTTCCGCATTCCCGTCTCGCTCAAGTATTTCGCGCAATCCGCGCGTCATTTGGTAGTCCGCCGTGCGCGCCTGTTCAATGAAGATCGTGTGCTTTATATCGAGGCGTCCGGTTTGGCGTGTTCCGTCGTCGAATTTCTCATAAACAAAGACGATAAGACCGTAGCCAAGGCCGAAGATCTTCTGCCGAGCAGCCTTGTAAGGGCACGAGGATTGAGGTTGCTTGACGCTCGTGACCTTGATATCCACGTTGACGCTTGGGATGTCGATGCCGGCTGCTGAATTGCCGCCCGCGAAGGAGTATTTCTCCATCAAGCAGGCAGTGAATTTGTGCTCCAAATACGTCCCCACTGCCTTGCCGTCCGTGACCCCGAAAAGCGCAGGCTCTTCGTGGGCGCTCTCCGCCGCTGAGAACGAGGCGGCTTCCTTAAGGAGGATTTCAATCGTGAGGGTAGGTTTCAAAGCGGGAAACTTCCTCTCTTGCGATTTGCGTCAACTCTGGACGGGACCGCGGATACTACTCTCTTCATCTTACGCGGACAAATGCTCGAAAGGCCTCGCCCGTAGTGATGACCTTCCCACTTCGGTACCTCTTCAGGAAAGCCGAACCCGGTCGATGGGAAACCGGCATGCCTTCTCACATCAGCCGCCGCCGTACAAGGTCCAGCGCTTGCTGGGTGGTCCATTGGCGGATGCGGGCGCGGTCGCCGCGGAAGGTGCGCTCGACGGACTCGGTTTTCTGGGCGTCGGAGACGGCGACGTAGACCAGGCCGATGGGCTTCAATTCGGTGCCGCCGGTGGGGCCGGCGATGCCGGTCACGCCTACGCCCAGCGTAGCGCCGGTGCGCAGGCGGATGCCGGTGGCGAGGGCTTTGGCGACCTCGGCCGAGACGGCGCCGTGCTGGGCGATGAGCTCTGGAGGGGCGTCGGCGAAGGCGGTCTTCAGTTCGTCGGAATAGACGACCGCGCCGCCGAGGAAGGAGCGGGAACTGCCCGGCACGCTGGTGATGCGCTCGGCGATCATTCCGCCGGTGCAGCTCTCGGCCACGGCGAGGGTAGCCTGGCGCAGGCCGAGGTAGTAGAGCACAATCTGCTCCAGGGACTCGCCGTCGGAGGAGTAGAGCCAGTCCTCAAGCGCCTCTTCCAGGCGTCCGGCCAGCTCGTCCACGCGCTGCTTGGCGGTGGCGGCGTTGGAGTTAGCGCAAAGCAGGATGAGCTGAATGTCGCCGGTGTGGGCCAGGATGGTGGTTTCCACATCGCTGTAAGCGGTGTAGATGGGAGCGAGCAGCTTGTCGGCCTGGGACTCGGGAATCATGGCGGCGCGGAGGATGCGTTTGGCGATGGAACGCGCGGGCAGGGCGGCGCGCAGACGGGGCAGGCATTCGGCGTCGAAGAGCGGGCGGCACTCGCCGGGCGGGCCGGGGAGGAGCAGGATGAGCTTGCGGTAGCCGGCGAACTTGGTGTCGAGCCACTGGCCGGGAGCGCTGCCGTTGGGGTTGGGCAGCAGGGTTGCGCCCTCCAGGATGTCGGCCTGCTTGAGGTTGTTTGTGGGCATGGGAACGCGCCAGGTAGCTGCGCGGGCATAAAGGGCGGCCACCTGGGTTGCGTCGCGGCGGAGGGCGAGCGAGAGCGCCTCGGCCACGGTCTCGCGGGTGAGGTCGTCCTCGGTGGGGCCGAGGCCGCCGATGAGGACGAGAACATCCGTGCGGCCAAGTGCGGTGCGGATGGCGCCGGCGAGATCCTTGCGGCGGTCGCCGACGATGGTCTTGAAGGTGACGGCGACGCCGATCTCGTTGAGTTTTTCAGTGAGATAGAGGGAGTTGGTGTCCTGACGCCAGGGGGTTAGCATCTCGGAACCGACGGCTATGATTTCGGACTTCATAAAGGCAGCCGGCACCTAAAAAAGATTCAGCCCTTCGATGCCCAGGTCCACATCATAAACGGCTTCCTGGGTGGCAAGGACGGTGGCGCCGAGCGGGGAAAAGGCGACGCCAACCAGGTTAGCTCCGGCGACGACCAGCGTTGCTTCGCCGTCCGGTGTGACGCGGACCAGGCCGCGGCGGCCATGAAGGCAGGCGGCAAGATAGACGCTGCCCTGCTTGGAAAGCGCGAGGCCCTGGGGACGGCCAAGGCCGCGATACCAGGCGCGGGTGTCGCCGTTGGGCTCAATGGCCCAGATGGCGTCGTTGGAGGAGAGCGAGGGGGCGGTGACGAAGAGCGTGCCGGCGGCGTTGACGGCCATGTGATAAGCCGCGACACTGGGCTCAAGGGTGGCGTGAACGAAGATCTGGCGCTGAGGATCGATCTTGAAGATGGTGCCGCTGCGATCGCCGACAAAGAGATTGCCCTGGGCGTCGAAGGCCGCGCCGGTGGCTACGCCCATGCCCTCGGCGTAGACGGTCGACTCGCCGGCGGAGTTGATGCGGTAGACATTGCCCCCCGCGCGGGAGGTGACGAAGAGGTCGCCGTCGGGGTTGAAGGCCAGGCCGGTGGCATTCAGGATTCCGGTAACGAAAGGCGTGCCGCGCCCGTCGGGGCTCACCCGAACCACAGAGACGGGGGTCATTTTGCCCCTGGATCCTGAGATGGTGGCATAGATCATGCCAGAGCGGCTGACAGCGGGACTGGTAACGGGATGCAAACCATCAGATAGCTGGCGGGCCACGCGCAGAAACGCAGGGTTGCTGGCGCCGAAGGGGTTGCGTACCTCAACGAGGCCTGTGGATGCCTGATCGGGAACGCGGAAAGCCAGCCGCGCCGGCCGGCTCATCAGCACGTGGGCGGGATGGCCATCCACCAGGACGGTGGGCAAAACGGTGGGCTGCCCGTTGCTGACGGGGCCGAGATGCACGCCCATCAATTCGACTTCTCCGTGGGGCAGAGCGGCGGCGGGTAGAACGTCGTCGATGCGCGGCTCGGGGAGGATCTCCGGGACGGATTGGGCGCGGGTATGGGGCATGTCAGATCCAGATACGAACAAGCGATGCTACACCCAAAGCATACAGCCCCGCAGCCACATCGTCGAAGACGATGCCCCAGCCTTGGGGAAGGCTTTCAAGCTGGCGGGCGGGAAAGGGCTTGGTAATATCGAAGAGCCGGAAGAGGACCAGGGCGATCAAGGCGTGGCGCCAGTCTACCGGGCTGAAGAGCAGGGCGATCCACTGCCCGGCCACCTCGTCGATAACCACAAAGCCGGGGTCGTGGCGGCCGGATTCGCGGGCGGCAATGGTGGCTGCGGGCACGCCGAGGACGAGCGTGAGCGCGATGCCGATGAGGAGAACAGCGAGCAGCGTGTGCGGCGCGGGATGGAGAGCCCAGGCGTAGCCGGCCCAGAGCACCACTGCGGCCACCGAGCCCCAGGTGCCGGGTGCGGGCTTGCCGAAGCCCGCGCCGAAAAAGGTGGCCACGGTCCATGCCCAGAGGGTTTTCTGCTGAGTGGACTCGGGCCTATCGGCGGGGGCTGACGGGCTACTCTTCATGGGAGTCTCCGCCGCTGCTGCCGCCCAAGCCGCCAAGGTCTTCCAGGACCTCGGGATCGAGGATGGGAGAGCTGATCTTGTAAACGCCCATGGCCCATTTGCCGAGGTCGATCTTGCGGCAGCGATCGCTGCAGAAAGGGAAGTCCTCGTCGTTGAAGCGAACCAGCATGCCGCAGGTGGGGCAGTGGAGAACCTTGGCGGGTTTTTTCTTTGTTGGCATCGGTCTATTCCACTTTACAGCGGCCCGGCGAGAATGCGCGCCACCACGTCGTACTCGTGCGCTTCAGTGATCTGGGCGCGGTAGAAGCGGCCGGGTTCGAGAGCGGGTAACTCGCCGAAGTCGTTGATGTAGACCTTGCCGTCGATCTCGGGGGCGTGGAACTGGGTTCGGCCCTCCCACAGAAGCGGCGTCTCTTCGCTTTCGCCTTCGGACAGCAGCACTAGCTCGCGGCCCACCCACTGCTGCTTGGCGCGCTTGCTGATGGATTGCTGGAGCTTCATCAGGCGGCGCTTGCGGGCTTCGACTGTGCGCCTGGGAACCTTGGCGTCGAGCGAGAATGCGCCCGATCCTTCCTCGTCGGAGTAGCCAAAGACGCCCAGCCAGTCGAACTTTGCTTCGCCGACAAACTCCTCCAGTATTTCAAAGTCCGAGGAGGACTCGCCGGGGAAGCCGACGATGAAGGTGGTGCGCAGGGCGATGCCGGGAACGGCGGCGCGGACCCTTTCAAGCGTCTTGAGGAAGATATCGGCGCCGGCGCCGCGTTTCATGCGCTTGAGCACGGCGGGCGAGGCGTGCTGGAGCGGCACGTCGAGATACTTGCAGATGTTGTCGTGGCGGGCGATAGTCTCCAGCAGGCGGCCGGTGATGCGGTTGGGATAGGCATAGAGGAAGCGCAGCCAGCGCAGGCCTTCGATGCGTGCGAGCGAGTCGAGCAGCGCCGCCATGCCGTCCTTGATGCCCAGGTCTTCGCCGTAGCAGGTCGTGTCCTGACCGATGAGGGTGATCTCCTGGACGCCGCGGGCGACCAACTGCCGGGCCTCGGCGACGACCGACTCGAAGCGCCGCGAGCGGAACTTGCCGCGCAGATTGGGGATCACGCAGAAGCTGCAGGGGTGGTCGCAGCCCTCGGCGATCTTGATATAGGCCGAGGATTTCGGAGTGGTGAGAAAGCGCGGCGTGGATTCGTCGTAGAGATACGTGGGCAAGAGATGAGTTGCGCCCTGCCATTCGTCGCGGCGGAAGCGGCCTTGCCGCTCGCGGAGGCGTCCTTCGGGCCTTGAATCTCTGGACTCCGGCGTATGGGTTCCGGCGCGTGACTCCTGGCCGGGGCGGCTTTCGGAGTGGCCGTTGCCGCGGAGAATGTTGAATGGAGACGGAGCTGCAATGGCTTGCGGCCGGGCCAGGCCTGCGGCTTCAAGGATGGATTCCAGTTCTCCGGTGCCGACCACGGCATCCACCTCTGGGATGCTCTTCCGGATTTCGTCGCGGTAGCGCTCCACCAGGCAGCCTGCGACGATCAGCCTCTTGGCCGAGCCGGAGGCTTTGTAGCGGGCCATTTCAAGAATGGTATCGACGGATTCCTGCTTGGCGGTGTCGATGAAGCTGCACGTGTTGACGACAAGGATATCCGCTTCTTCAGGATGGGCGGTCAGGCGCGCGCCGGCGCGGTCGAGCAGGCCCATCATGACCTCGGAGTCGACGAGGTTCTTAGGGCAGCCCAGGGAAACAAAGCCCACGGAGGGAGCCGTGGGTGGGGATGATCTGGTCACACATTTATTGTATCGGGGGATCGGGTTAGGGCGGCAGCATTGGCTTCAAGGCAGCAGGTGTATATTCTTCCTGACGGAAGATGGAGCAGTTGCAAGGAGACGATCGAGATGGAAGCTCGGGGAAATGAAGCGGCAAAGCCGGCAGCGGACGAAGTGCTGCTCGTTACCAGCGGCGATTTGCGCCTCGCGGCCAACCAGGCATGTTGGCCCGCGCAGAGGGATATGGAAGAGAAGCTGACGGCGGCCTTCGCTGCCCAGGGTATCAAGCTGGTCCGCGCCCACGCTTACGACGAAACGGCGAAGCACGGCTTCATCTCGTCGCAGCGCATGGGGATGGATGTCTTCATGAAGATCCACCCGGAGGCCAGGCTGGTCTTCGCCACCGCCGCGTGGCAGTACAGCCATCATGTGCTGCCCGGTATGCGCAGCCATCGGGGGCCGATTCTGACCGTCGCCAACTGGTCCGGACAATGGCCGGGCTTGGTCGGCCTTCTCAACCTGAATGGATCGCTTGTCAAGGCCGGCAAGGAGTTTTCTTCCCTATGGAGCAAGGAGTTTACCGACGATTTCTTTCTCGACGGGCTTCAACAATGGCTGAGCGAGGGCAGAATCGACCACGATAGCTCGCATGTGAACGATCTCGATTTGGTCAAACTGCCCGCCGAGAGCGGCCGGCTGGGCGCCGGGCTTGCCTATGACCTGAAGCATCGCAAGGCTATCCTGGGTATCTTCGATGAAGGCTGCATGGGCATGTACAACGCCATCATCGACGACGAGTTGTTGAACCCGGTGGGCATCTACAAGGAGCGCCTGAGTCAATCCGCGCTCTTTGCCAGGATGCGGACAGTGGGCCAGGCGGAAGCGGAGGCCGTTTACCAGTGGCTGGTGACCAAGGGGGTGAAGTTCGAGTTAGGCAAGGATCCCGCAACCGAGCTGACTCTGGAGCAGGTCATCGAGCAATGCAAGATGTACATCGCGGCGGTCCGCATCGCCAAGGAATTCGGCTGCGACGCCATCGGCATCCAGTATCAGCAGGGTTTGAAGGACCTGACTGCCGCATCCGACTTGGCCGAAGGAATGCTGAACAATTCGGAGCGTCCCCCGGTATATGCGGAAGGAACGCATGAGGAGCTATACCCCGGCGGGCCGTTGGTGCACTTCAACGAGGTGGACGAATGCGCCGGCGTGGATGCGCTGATTACGAATCGCTGCTGGCGAGCGCTGGAGCTCGATCCATCGACGACGCTGCACGACGTTCGCTGGGGCGAACACTACCGGGGGCCGGAGTTCGATGCGTTTGTGTGGCTGCTGCAAATCTCCGGCGCCGCGCCCGCGAGTCACTTCGTGGGCGGCTATGCCGGGGCCGGCAGCCAGCGCCAGCCGGCCATGTATTTCCCCCTTGGCGGCGGATCGCTGAAGGGCATCGGCAAGCCGGGCGAGATCGTCTGGAGCCGGGTATTCGTCGAGGGCGGCGCGCTTCATGCCGACCTGGGCCGGGGCAAGGTGGTCAGCCTGCCCGCTGCGGAGACCGAACGCCGCTGGCGCGAGACGACGCCTCAATGGCCGATTGTCCACGCCGTTTTTTATGGTGTCAGCCAGAATCAATTCATGGCTCGCCACCACGCCAACCACGTGAACGTCGCCTATGCGCCGTCCGTGGAGATGGCGGACAAAGCGTTTGTCACCAAGGCTGCCATGCTTGCGGAGTTGGGCATCCATGTCCATCTTTGCGGCGTTTCGCAGGCATAAGTCACCCCGCAATTCATGTTATATGGGTGCCCCACCCTCGCCGAGTCTTTGTCGTTGCGGCTAGGGTGGGAAAGCGCCGTCACGCCTGCAACGCGGCCACAATCTCCTCCGTCGTCCGCACGCGCCCCATGCGCGGAAAGATGCGCTCGATGGCGTTGGCGTGGCTCTCGGCGCTCATCCCGGTCATGGCGTCGGAGGCAAAGATCAACTCATAGCCGCGCTCGTAGGCGTCCCGCGCCGTGCTTTCCACGCCGAACTCGGTGGCGATGCCGCATAGAACAATCGCGTTCAAGCCGCGGCGGCGCAGTTGCAGGTCCAGGTCCGTGCCGTAAAATGCTCCCCACTGGCGTTTGAGAATCACAATGTCGCCGGGCTGGCGGTCGAGTTCGGGAATCAACTCGCTCCAGTCCGGCGGCGGAGTTCCTGTAAACCGCATCTGCTGGTCGGCGTTTGCATGCAGCCGGTCCGCTCCATCCGCGGAGCCGCCCACATGCACCAGCACGGGCTTCGCTCCAGCCTGCCGCGCCGCGGCCAGCAGGCGCACAGTGTTGGCCACCACGGCGGGCTTCGGATGAGGCGCGCCGCCTGGCATTCCCGCAATACCCTTTTGCAGGTCGATGACCACGATGGCGGTGTGGCGCGCATCGAGTTTGAGATCGAGTTTCTCTTCCCTCATTGCTGAATTCCCTCCTCTGCCGGTAGGATGCCCATCTCCTGATAGATGGGTCGTATCTCGCGCCGCACCGCCGGCAATCGCGTCGCGAACCATGCCGCGCCCAGCAGGACCGCCGATCCGTTCAGGATCACAGTCCAGGGCGCGCCGATTGCACCTGCCATGGTTCCGGCCAGGAGGCTGCCAAAGGGCGCCATGCCCATAAAGGCCATCGTATAGTAACTCATCACCCGCCCGCGCTTGTCTTCGCTCACGATGGTCTGGATGACGGTGTTGCTGCCCGCCATGCCCTGCATCATGCCCGCGCCCGCCACGAAGACCATAACCATCGAGAGCCAGAACCAGCGCGACAATCCGAAGCCGATCAGCCCCAGGCCAAAGACAGCGGCGGCCATGGGAATCATGCGCACCAGCCCGCGCACGCTCTTGCGCGCCGCCAGCGCCAGCGCCGACACCAGCGCACCCACGCCCATCGCGCCCATCAGGAAGCCCAGCGTGTGCGGGCCACCATGCAGCACTCTGGCCGCGAAGATAGGCATGAGCACCACGAACGGCATCCCCATCAGGCTGACAACGGCGAAGAGCATCAGGATATTGCGGATGGGCAGGAACTCCGACACATAAGTCCAGCCGGCCTTCAATTCGGTCAGCGTCGACGTGGCCGCGCGCTTCACCACCGGCGCGTGAAGGCGCATCATGAGCAGCGAGGCAATGACAGCCAGGTAACTGATGCCGTCGATGAGAAAGCACCAGCCCTCGCTGCTGACCGCGATCAACATGCCGGCCAGCGACGGGCCCACGAGGCGCGCCATGTTCACCATGGACGAGTTGATGGCGATGGCGTTGGATAGGTCGTTACGGTCCTCGACCATCTTCACCATGAAAGCCTGCCGGCCGGGCATATCGAAGGCATTGATAATGCCCTGCATCACGCTGAGCGCAAGTATCCAGTGAATCGCGATGTGGTGCGAGAAGGTCAGGGCGGCCAGCGCCAGCGACTGCACCATCGACAGCGTCTGCGTCCACACCAGAACCTGCCGGCGGTCCAAGCGGTCTACCCACACGCCGGCGAAGGGCGCAAACAGGAACGTGGGAATCTGCCCCGCAAAGCTGACCGTGCCCAGCAGCAGCGCCGACCCGGTGAGCCGGTAGACCAGCCAACTGGTGGCGATGCGCGTCATCCAGGTGCCGATCAGCGAGATGCTCTGCCCGCCGAAGAAGAGCCGGAAGTTGCGATGCCGCAGCGCCCGCCATGCATGAGACGAGCCGCTGAAGACGCGCGGTTCCGCCGCGCCGGGTAAGTCGGCGGCTTCCGCGCGGATTGTCTCTTCTTCGCTGCTCAATCGTGCTTCCTCACGCCAAACAAATCCTGCATTCCGGGCAAATCTGGCATCACTCCTAACAAAGCTGTCATCCTGAGCGGAGGTCGCCGCGGCGACCGCAGTCGAAGGACCTGCGGTTGCTCCTGCTCTTCTCTCCTTCGTATCATCCCAATCGCGCCGGATCAATTACTCATCCTATTTGCTCGCAGCGAACTCGCCGAGCTCAAGGTGAACGGACACTCTTACTGGCACGGCATTGCCATTCACGCTGCCCGGTTTGTAACGCGACTTGAGCAGCGACCGGGCAGCAGGCAATTCGAGCACGGTCTTCTCGCAATGAGGGACTTGTTCGTTAAAGGGCTTTCCGTTTGCGTCGATCGTGAGCACGACATCGCAAGCGCCGTTGCCGGTCAGATGAAACGCAACGTTTCCATATCCATCATCGGAGAATTGCTCCATCGTTGGCGGAGTAATCATCTTCGTGAGCGGATAAACCCCATCCGCGTCCGGCGCCGAAGAAGAGATCCCCGGCGGGGAGCTGAATCCGCAGCGAATAGGCAGTCCAGGGTCACGACCGCCATCCCGCCGGAAACTGATCTCAACTGAGATGTTAGCTGTGACTGGCTTGCCATCTTGCGCGGTAGCCGGTTTGAAGCGGTATTTCTTCACGGCATACAGGCTGCTTTGTGCAAATACCGGGTCGGTGCATCGGACCACATTGATGTCCTGCGGTTTTCCCTCCGCATCGACCGTCAACGCAACCATGCATCGGCCATTGATGTTTTTCTGCCGCGCTTCCGGAGGGAATTCCGCGTCCACGTGATTCAGCGGCCTCGGCGGATTGACCTTTTCGGCCGGTTCGCTAGCCGGCAGATTCGCGCCGGTCTGAGGGGTGGGTTGTTGTGCGTAGCCCAGTGTCGCAACAAGCGCCAATGAAAATGCGACCATTGTTAACTGCCCCATGAATCCTCCTTCAAATCCGCGTCCTTACCCTATCAAACCAGCCCCAACTCCCGCAGCAGGAAGGCGTAATCGAACGCGATCTCCTTCAAATAGTCGTAGCGGCCGCTAGAGCCGCCGTGGCCGGCCTGCATGTTAGTTACTAGCAAGAGCGGGTTGTTATCCGTCTTGAGGGTGCGCAGCTTGGCCACATACTTGGCCGGCTCCCAGTACATGACCTGGCTGTCGTGGAGCGATGTCTTGACCAGCATGGCCGGATAACTCCCCGCCTTCAGATTGTCGTAGGGCGAGTAACTCAGCATATAGAAAAAATAAGCAGATTCGTTGGGATTGCCCCACTCCTCGTACTCTGGCACGGTGAGCGGGAGCGCGGCGTCGAGCATGGTGTTCATCACATCCACAAATGGCACGTGAGAGACGACGGCGCGGAAGAGGTCGGGGCGCAGGTTCGTGACCGCGCCCATCAATAGGCCCCCGGCCGACCCGCCCTCGATGGCCACGCGCGCCGGGTCTCCGTAGCCCGCGGCGGTCAGATGCTCCACAGCGGCGATGAAGTCGGTAAAGGTGTTGCGCTTGGCGAGCATCTTGCCGGCGTCGTGCCAAGGCTTGCCCAGGTCGCCGCCACCGCGGACGTGGGCATAGGCCATGACCACCCCGCGATCGAGAAGACTGAGGCGGTTCCCACTGAATCCGATGGGCAGCGCGTAACCATAGGCGCCGTAGCCGTAAACGAACAGTGGGTTCCACTGCTCCTTGCGTTTGTCCTTGCGGTAAACCAGCGAGACAGGAACCTGCGCGCCGTCCTCGGCCGTGGCGTGGACCCGCTCGCTGGCATAGAGCGCGCGGTCGAAGCCGCCGGGAATCTCAAGCTGCTTGAGCAGCGTGGAGGCGCCGGTAGCTACTTCGTACTCATAGACTGAACTGGGCGTGACCAGCGACTGGTAGGCGTAGCGGAAGGCCGCCGTCTCAAAGACGCGGTTGACGTGCGGATGGGCGCTGTAAACCGGCTCGGGAAAGGCGATCTCGCCGCCGGACGCGGCTTCGGCCCCATCGCCGCTAAAGCGCCAGATGCGCAGGCGAGGCAGGCCGTCGTCGCGCTCGCAGGCTACAAAAAAGCCCGCGAAAAGGTCCACGTCCTCCAGCATCACGCTGTCGCGGTGAGGGATGTGCTCGGTCCAGTGCTCGCGTCCCGGCGTGGCCACCGGAGCGGTCACCAGGCGGAAGTTGCGCCCCCGATCGTTGCTGCGGATGAACCACAGGCCGTTGCGGTGGTCGATGGAGTACTCGTGCTCGTCCTGGCGGGGGCTGATGAGGGTGAAGGCGCCCAGGGGATCGCCGGCCGGCAGCACGCGAGATTCGGTGGTGGTGTGACTGGCCGATTCGACCACCAGGAATTTGCCGTCGCGGGTGCGGCCCGCGCTCAGATTGAAGCGTTCGTCGTCGTCCTGGTACACGAGCGCGTCCGCGGCAGGCGGTGTGCCCAGCGTGTGGCGCCAGAGCTGGAACTGGCGCTTCTGCTCCTCGTCCTCGACGGTGTAGAACAGCGTCCGATTGTCCGCGGCCCAAACCACCGAGCCGGCGCGCTCCACTGCATAGGGGAGGGTCTCGCCGGTCAGCAGGTCTTTGATGCGCAGCGTGTACTGGCGAAAGCCGGTCGTGTCGGTCGAATAAGCCAGCCAGCGGCCATCGTCCGTAATATCGGTGGCGCCGATCGAGAAAAAAGCGTGGCCCTCGGCAAGCTGGTTGCCGTCGAGAAGTACTTGCTCCGGCGCGCCGGGCGTGTCCCGCTTGCGGCAGTGGATGGCATATTGGCGGCCCTCTTCGGTGCGCGTGTAGTACCACCAGCCGCGGTCCATAAAGGGAACCGAAACGTCGGTTTGCTTTATGTGCGAGAGCATCTCCTGGTAGAGCTTTTCGCGCAGGCCGGCGAGCGGGGCCATGTAGGCCTCGGCGTAAGCGTTTTCGGCTTCGAGATATGCGGTGACCTCGGGGTCTTCCTTGCCGCGCAGCCAGGCATAGTCGTCGCTGAGGACCACGCCGTGCAACCGGGTCTCAGTGTGCTGCTTGCGGGCGATAGGGGCGGGCGGAAGCTCGGTCTGTGTCATTTCTTTCCCAGTGTAGTGCAAGGGCAGCTTCTGGCCCCTAGCTAGAAGCTAAGAGCTAACAGCTAGATGCTCGGAACCTTTCCCCACCGTCCGCGTAAAATAGAAAGCGATGAAGGGCTTTCGCCGCGCATCTTGGATCGTTCTCCGCCTGCTGCTGGCCGCTGCCGTGGGTTTTTCCGCCACGGCTGCCTGGGCCGAGCGGGTGGAGGATCTGCCCCAGCCCACCGATTACGTGAGCGACTATGCCCACGTGCTGTCGCCCGAGGCCATCGCGCGGCTGGATCGCATCTGCGGGCAACTGGACCACTCCCAGGCCAATGCGCAGATCGCCGTGGTGACCATCCATACGCTGGGCGGCGACGACTCGGCCGACTTTGCCACTCGCCTCTTCGAGAAGATGAAGATCGGCGCCAAGGGAACGGACCGCGGCGTTCTGCTGCTGTTTGCCATCGACGACCATCGGCGCTCCATCAAAATCGGTTATGGCCTGGAAGGCATCCTGCCGGACGCCAAGACCGGCGACATTGGCCGCGACATGGTTCCCTATCTGCGCGCCAACGACTTCGACGGGGCCGTGACACTGGGCGTGAATGAGGTGGCGCAGGTGATCGCCGCCGACGCCAAAGTGACGCTGGACGAGGACGCTTCGCCAGCGCCTCCCGCTCCCGCTTCCGACGAGGACGAGCCGGAATCGTTGTTCTCGAAGATTGCTTCCATTTCCGTGGTGGCGATCGTTACATTGATCATTTTCAGCCCGTGGATTCTGCGCCCATTGATTCGTCATGGCTACTTCAAGCGCTGGGGCTGGACCCTGTCTGACGGCTCCGGCGGGGGCGGAGATTCTGGCGGCGGCGGATTCTTTGGCGGCGGAGGTTCCGGCGGCGGATTCGATAGCGGCGGAGATTCCGGTGGCGGCGGCTTTGGGGGATTCGGCGGGGGCGAAACGGGCGGTGGCGGTTCGGACGGAAGCTGGTAATTCATTCAGGTTTTCAAACGCGGCCTTCCTGAGTGGAGGCCGGAGGAGAAAGGCACTTTATGAATCGTGGATTGTGGATCGCGCTGGGCATTGTGGGCGTTCTGGTCTTGGCTTTGCTGGTGGGCTTTGGCAGCTATGTGAGCGCCAGGAACCAGATGGTGGCATTGGATCAGAATGTGAAGAGCAAATGGTCGGAGGTGGACGTGCAGCTTGAGCGGCGAGCCGACCTGATTCCCAACCTGGTGGAGACCGTCAAGGGGTTTACCAAAGAGGAGAGCACGGTCTTTGGCGACATCGCCAATGCGCGGGCCGGCATGTTGAATGCGCAGGGACCGCAAGAGAAGATCGCGGCCAACGGGCAGCTCGATTCCGCATTGGGACGCCTGCTTCTGCTCACCGAGAACTATCCGCTGCTGCGCTCGAGCGATCAGTTCATGCGTTTGCAGGATGAGCTGTTCGGCACCGAGAACCGCATCAGCGTGGCCCGCAAGCGCTATAACGACGCCATCCAGGATTACAACACTTTCATCCTTCAGTTTCCCAACAACATTTGGGCGGGCATGGCCGGTTTCAAGGAGAACACCGCCTACTTCACGGCCAGCCCCGCTGCGCGGGCGGTGCCGTCAGTCAAGTTCTAAAACAGCCCAGCGGACACATGCGAAAAGGCCATCCCGGAGTCCGGGATGGCCTTTGCAACGATTAATGCCCGCGACTGGAATCCGGGCGCGGCCAGCTCTACTTGAAGGAGGCGATGGCCACAGCCTCGTCGTCGAAGATATCGAAGACCGTGTAAAGCTTGGTTAACTGCAGCAGGTCGTGGACCTTCTTGGTCAGCTTGAGCAGCTTGAGTCCGGCGCTCTGGTTCCTGGCCGATGTGTAGGCGCTCACCAGCTCGCCCAGCCCCGAGCTATCGATGTAGTTCACGTCTTCCAGGTTGAGCAGGATATTCTTCTGCCCTTTGCCGAGCAGCTCGCGAATGGCATCGCGAATCTGCACGCTGCCCTCGCCCAGAGTGATCCGCCCGCTGAGATCCAGAACGGCAACGCCCTCCACTTCACGGGATGCAATCGTAAGTGCCACGGAAAATCCTCCTTGTCGATACCACAATTTCCTTTGTTGATACTACGATTATAGTACCTTTGCGGTTCCAGGCGGCGGGAACGTCCCAACCTGCCCGCGCCTCCGGCAGAGAAGGATTGGCCCCTGTGCGCCACCGATGCACCGCACGCGAAACATGCTCAAGTATTCTCATTTGCCGGCGCCAGATGTTTGACCAGCGTCAACTCGGTACCGGGATGCAGTTGTCGAAAGTGTACCTCATCCATGAAGGATCGGATAAGGAAGATACCGCGTCCGCTGCTGCGCATGAGGTTTTCCGGCGCCCTGGGGTCGGGAAGCATCGCCGGATCGAGGCCCTTGCCCTGGTCGGCAATGGTAAACACAAGCGCCGCGCCGGTGTTCTCAAGGCTGACGGAGATGCGCTTGGCGGGGTCGTACTCGTTGCCGTGGAGAACGGCGTTTACGGCGGCCTCGCGCACCGCCATGGTGACGTGAAAGCGCTCATCCTCGTCCAGGCCGGCCTCGACAGCCAGCTTTTCCGCGGCCTCCTCTACCACATCGACACTCTCCATGGTGGAAGCCAGCGATAAGCTCTGCCTGGTCTTGGGTGCGCTCACCGGGATTGAATCCGCCTCTTCCGGAACGGGCCGGGCGTCTGCGCCCCTCCGTGCCTCAGCAACCTAGCTGGCAGTTTCATGGCTGGCGCGGAATTGTGTCAAGCAGATGCCCGAAAATATAGGCGTGTCAGCGGAGCGTAGCGTGGGCGTCTCCCTGCTTCCGGGAAGGGGCAGTTGTGAAGCCGTACACATCCACAAGCCCCAAACCCGCCCCAAGGGAATACACTTTGCACATGCAGCCTCGCACCACAGCCCGCGTCAGCCTGACCGCGCTGCTCGGCACTCCAGTGACCGATTCGCAGGGCCACATGCGCGGGCGGCTCAAGGATATTGCCGTGGCCACAGGTCCCGATGCGGGCAAGGTGGCCGGGCTGGTGCTCAAGACCCGCGACGGATTGTCTATTGTGCCCTCGCAGGAGGTGATGGAGACGCCCGCCGGCACGCTCGAGCTGCGCTCCGCCGGAGCATTGGTTCCACTGAAGGACGAGGGCAACTACATCTATTTGCAACAGGACCTGGTGGACCGGCAGATCATCGACATTCATGGCCGCAAGGTGGTCCGCGTGAACGATGTGGACCTGGAGTGGATGGGGCGCGGCGCGGCCCACCTGCTGCGCGTGGCCGAGGTCGAGGTGGGCCTCCGCGGGGCCTTTCGCAGGGTTTTCAAAGGGCTTCTGCCGCGCCCCACCCTGGAGACGCTCTCGCGCAAGTTCGGAGCCAGCGGAATTCCCTGGCAGTTTGTAGACGTGATCGAGGTCGATCCGGCGCGGCGCGTGAAGCTGCGCATCGAGTACGCCCGGCTGGCCGAGATGCACCCCTCCGACCTGGCCGAGATTCTCGAAGATTTGGCGCCCGCCGAGCGCGAGGCCGTGTTTACCTCGCTGGACGAAGAGGTGGCCGCCGAGGCTCTCGAAGAGGTTGAACCCAAGATGCAAAAGGCCCTGCTGGAGAAGCTGGGCGAGGAGCGGATCGCCGACATCGTCGAGGAGATGGACCCCGGCGCGGCTGCCGACCTGCTGGGAGAACTTCCCGAGGAGCAGTCCGACGCCATCCTCGAAGAGATGGAACCGGAAGAGCGGCAGGAGGTGGAAGAGCTGCTCGAGTTCGACGAGAACTCGGCCGCCGGCTGCATGACCACCGACTTCGTCTCTGTGGGCAAGGAGTCCACCGTGGCCCAGGCGGTGCAGGCCCTGCGCAGCTTCGACGGCGATCCGGAGAGCGTAACCGAGGTCTACCTGCTGGACGAAAAGCGGGTGCTGCTCGGCGCCGTCTCGCTGGCGCGGCTGGTGATGGCGCTGCCGGAGACGCGGCTGGCCGTGCTGGCCGAGCCCCGCGTGCTCTCCTGCCCGGCCGATCTGCGCCAGGATGAACTGGCCGAAATGTTCGACAAGTACAACCTGCACGAGCTCCCGGTGGTGGACCTCCAGGGCCGCATGGTGGGCGTGGTTCAGGCCGACCACGTGATCAGCTTCCTGCGCGAGAAGTTATAAATAAGAGAAGCGATGAGTTCATCCGTCCCCAAGTCCTTCACCACCGCGCTGGAGCCGCTTCAATCGGGGCTGGGCTGGTTGATTGCGCGGATTCCGTTCGATGTGGCCAAGGCGTGGCCGGTGCGTCGCGGCTTGCGGGTACGCGGAGAGATTGAGGGATTCGCTTTTCGCACCTCGCTGTTTGCCTATTCGCGCGGCGAAGGCCACTTCCTGCTGGTGAACAAGAAGATGCAGACGGCGGCGAGTGTCAAGACCGGGTCGCGGGTGCGCATCCGGTTGGAACCGGACCTGGAAGAGCGCGCCGCATCCGTCCCGCTGGAACTGGATAAGGCGTTCAAAGGCGACCGCCGGCTGCGCAAATGGTTCGACGCGCTGAGCTACTCCATGCGCAAGGATATTGGCGCCTGGGTCAGCGAGCCGAAGAGCGCCGCCAGCCGCAAGCAGCGCGCCGAAAGGATGGCCGAGCGCATGCTGCTCACCCTGGAAGGCGAGACCGAGCTGCCGCCCATTCTTCGTGCGGCCTTTCTGCGCCAGCCACAGGCGCGCAAGGGATGGGAGGCCATGACCCCCGCGCAGCGGCGCAATCATCTGCTGGGGATATTTGGCTACCAGAGCGTCGAAGCCCGCGAGCGCCGGGCAGCCAAAGCCGTTGAAGAGGCCTTGCGAGTGGCCGGGAAGCTTCCCCGCGCTGGCGATTGAACATTTCTTGCGCGGTTTGCATGCCTCAGAGATGTTGCTGAGGGGTGCGGCATCGCTCTCAATGCACTTTTTCGTAACTTGGCGGCCCGTTCCAGCGTCTAAATAATTGAGATGAGTATAGCTGCGTCTGTCCGCCCTTTTTTCGGCCATGGTCTCGACACCGCCGTTCAGTATCAGGCCCGGCAGGAGAGCCTTGCCGTATCCGCCGGACTCAAGCGCCAGGAAGCCGGACTGCTGGACGAGCTGATCGTCCGTTACCAGCACCGTCTGATGCGCTATTTGCTTTACCTGACCGGCAACCGCGAGATGGCCGAAGACCTCTTCCAGGAGGTTTGGATGCGGGTACTGGTGCGCGGCTCGCAGTTCAACGGCCAGGCGCGATTCGATACCTGGCTGTTTACGATTGCACGCAACCTGGTGATCGACCAGAGGCGTAAGCGCACCATGTCCAGTCTGGACGAGCTCTTTGAGGGCGGAAGCGACGACGACCGGCCCATGAGCTTCGAGATTGCCGACGGCGCTCCGACGCCCCTGGACCGCCTTTCCAACCTAGAAGACCGGGAACGGATTGCGGCGGCGCTGCTACAGTTGGATGCGCTTCATCGCGAGGTGCTGGTGCTTCGCTTCCACGAGGAATTGTCTCTCGAAGAGATAGCCAAGGTCACACGGGCGCCGCTTTCCACCGTAAAATCAAGGCTTTACCGAGGACTTGCAGCCATCAAGTCCAAGCTGGAGCGCGCCTCTCTGCGCCTTCTGGGTGCGGTGTGAAGACCGCCCGGTTGAACGAAGGCAAGGTCGACTCCGCCGCCGACCGCGATCTGCTTTCGGCTCTTGCCGGAAACCAGGCCAACCGTGAATGTGCCGTGGCCTATCGCACCCGCCGCGTGGTCAGCGCGTCGCTGGGCGTTATGCAGGAACAGAAGGCGGGGTGCAAGCGCGTCCGCTGTGTGGCGCTCGCGGCCGTATTGGTGCTGCTGCTTGTGCTCGGTCCGCTGGTATGGTGGGCTGGCGACACCCTGATTGAAGAAGAGCACTTGACCGGGCTTACGGGACAGTTGAGCCTTTGGATATTCTTCTTCAGCGCGGCGCTGCTGGCCTCGGCGGTGCTGGCCGGATGGCTGCGCCGCAGGTCCTGACCCGAAACTCCCCGGCAAACAGAAGCCGGTACGATAAAATGCGCGCAACTTCCAGATTCACTCCTTCGTCCATCTAACAAGCGGTCAAGCTGCGCCTGATCCGCTGAAAGACCCTCCGAGGGAGGGGTTGCCCTATGCACGATCCACAATCCATCTCTACTAATGAAGACGCACGCATGATTCCCGTGTGGTCGATCATAGCGGCCACCGTAGCCTTTGTACTGGTCGAATACTATGTATGGCTGATCCTGCCGCAACAGGGGCATCACGTACCGCCGCTCGGTTTTCGCATCTACTTCAATCTGTCCTGGGGCATACTGCTCGCGCTCTACTTCCTGATGGTGGGCTACGTCAGCAGAGACGCGCCGCGCCGCGCCATGAGCTCGCGCTTCTGGATGCTGATCTGCTTCGTGATGCCGGGCGGCATCGGCGCCGTGCTTTACTTCCTGCTCCGCCAGCCGGAGGTCTCGCGTTGTCCGAGCTGCTCCACGCACGTGCAGAGCGACTTCCACTTCTGCCCGCAGTGCGATTACCAGCTCGCCGCCAATTGCGGCCACTGCTTCAGCACCGTGCGCACCACAGACCTGTTCTGCACCCGCTGCGGTCATGAGCTGGCCAAGGATCACATGCCCGCCCGACTGCGCGCGCTGGGCGAGTAAGACGGCCTTTGGAGTGTGGCAAAACGTGGAGGCTATTTACGGATGCGACTTAGATAAGGTTAAAAGATCGGCGAGAGAAAGTGAATAGCTTTGGCGGTCGCCGGAAGCGCCTCTGTGAGGACGCGGAGATGTCGCCAACAGGAAGTGGACGGTACTGGAGCCGCCACGAATGAAAAAGGTGTCCCATCCGGCAGCAATTCAACTGCTGTTCTTCCGCTGAATGGGGCGGCGATCACAGACCGCGATCGCTCAGTCTTCTACTCTGTAGGCAGAGATCCCGATCGTCGGGGGAGCACGGTTTGTCGCACTTCATCAGCTTTGTCCGCATTCCAGCGCTGGCCATCCGCCAACATATCCGGCCGCTTGCCCCGCTGGGCGTTCTGGGCGAGGATCGGCTGCGCCTGCGCGTCTGGCCCAACGATATCGACCTCAATCTGCACATGAACAACGCGCGCTATTTGAGCATGATGGATTATGCGCGCACCCACCTGCTGGCGCGCACGCGGCTGCTTGAGCACATTATCCGCTCGCGGTGGATGCCCCTGGTAGGCGCGGTGTGGATCACCTATCGCCGCTCACTGCCGCTGTTTTCGGTCTTTTCGCTCAACTCCCGGCTGGTCTGCTGGGATAAGCGATGGTTCTACATCGAACAGACATTTACCGGGCACGACGGCTTGGCCGCGGTGGGCTGGGTAAAGGGAATCCTGCGCGACCGGCGAGACAGCGTGGAACCGCAAACGGTGATCGAGGGCGTGGCGCCGGGCGTGGTCAGCCCGCCCATGCCCGAAGCTATTGCCGCATGGAACGAGCTGACCAGAGAAAAGCTGGCGGGCGGTTAGTTCCGCACCCCGCCTGCCGGCATGAGCCGCGACCCAGCTCAGCGGCTCAGGGTGAAGATCACGTTGATTGTGGTCTCCACTGCCACTGGCTCGCCGTCGAGCAGATAGGGACGGTAGCGCCAGGTCTGCACGGCATCGATCGCGGCCTGCCGCAGCAGCGCGGGACCGCTGACAACGCGAAGATTCTCGATGGTTCCGGATTTGGAAATGGAGGCCTCCAGTACCACCGTACCCTCCACGCGCATCGCTCCAACAAACGGCGGATAAACCGGCATTGTCTTGCGGATCAGCAGCCCAGCTTCAACAGCGGAAGAGATCCGCACTGCGGCCCTGGGTTCCTGCCGGACGACGGGGCGGACGGCTGGACCGGGAAAGCTCCCTTTCGGAACGCCGGGGCCGTTGCCGATGGCCATAGTATCCGGCAAGGAGGGAGGCTCCGGCTCACTGAATGTGGTGATGGTTGGAGGTATTCTGGGCGGCGCAAGCAGATGGGTTCCCTCCATCTCGGTGTGGGTCGTCGAGGTGCGCGCCTGCTGCGGTTTTTGCGGCTCCTGAGCCGCCGGAGCGTGCGGCGCTTCCATCAGGATGGCGACGAACGGGCGCGGCAGCGCTTCAGGGCGGAGGAGCGGGATGAGAATCAAAGCCGCCAGGATGGAGCTGTTGAAGGTGAGGGCCGCGATCATCCAACGGCGGCTGTGGGTGTGGATTCTGCCTGCGGATTCGAAGGTGGAGTCTTCAAACATGGCCTGCCTCCCTTGAAACTGCTATTCAGCCGCGCCGCTTGGGAGGTCAGGAAGCCTTTCACAGGCGCGGGAGGGGCTGGCCGCTCCGCGCGCAATCTCTGGCGCGAGGAGCGGGGTTCAAGGCACCGCACCCCAGCGACGATAACCTGTCGCTGGGGCTCCTGCTACTCCGTTCATCCCCATCGGAACCACTGTGCTTGTATAGACACCGCGGCAAGCAAAACTGTTCCCGGCGCGGGCAATGTAACCTAGTTTGGAGTTAGCGCGTAAGAGTAAGTAGAAGGGGGAAGGGCGATGCAAGACGGATCGAGCGGCCTTCTGAACGCGTTCCGCCAAGGCAGCCCCGAAGCCTTCGAAGCCGCATTCGAGACGCTCTTCCACCAGCATCAGCGCGCCGTCTACGGCTGGATTCTGCGCATCGTCCGCAACCCGGCCACGGCCGAAGATTTGACTGTTGAGACTTTTTGGCGGATCTATCGGGCCCGCGGCCATTTCGAGCCATCGCGCGGATTCGAGGGCTGGGCGCGCCGCATCGCCACCCGCGCGGCGCTCGACTGGCTGCGAACCGCGCGGCCTGAGGTTGAACTGCCCGCGGAGATTCCGGCCCCGGCCGCGGCCGACCCCGCCGTCTCCGCCGAGATTCGGCGCAAGATCGCGCTGGCATTTCAGCGGCTGGCGCCGAAGTTGCGCATTGCGGCCACGTTGGCGGTTATCGAGGATTTGCCGCACAAAGATGTAGCCGAGGCGCTGGGCATCTCAGTCGCCGCGGTCAAACTGCGCGTCTTTCGCGCGCTTCGCTTGCTCAGAAAAGACTTGCAACAACAGGGGATTACGCCATGAATGCACACCATGAGGACCGCTTGAAGAAACTCTTGCAACAGGCGCTGCCGCCGGTCGAAGCGGAGCCGGAGCCCGGCCGCGATCTGTGGCCCGCCATGCTGCGGCGGCTGGATGCAAGGCAGGCCGCGCCGCTGCGCTTCTGGGCCTGGTTCGACGCGGCGCTGCTGGCCGGCCTCGCGGCCTTCGCTGCGCTCGTGCCGGCGTCGATCCCGGTGTTTCTCTACTACCTCTAAACCCGCGGACGCACATTCGCCCGCAAACTAACTTGCGATCTAACTCGCAGCAAGGAGAATCCGATGAATACCCATCCGTATCTTCGCGCTTACCTGGCGGGAGTCTTTGTGCCCACGCTGGTTCTGCCGCTGCTTCTCACCTTCGTGATCTTGCGATTTGTGCTTCAGGTGCCCGTACCTGTCGAACAGGCGTTGATCTTTCCCATGGCCGTCGTCCCGCTTCTGTGGGGACTCTGGAATGTGCTATGGCTGTGGTCGGCTCCTCGCACCCATCTGCCCCTTGGCCTGCATGGAGCGATTCTTCCTTTCCTGCTGATGCCTGTCGGAGCGACGCTAGCAACCTGTTTGGGCGTGCTGGCGATCGGCTCTCATGGCGTCACCTGGTTTCAGGTTTGCCATGTGCCCTACACACTGATTGCGCCCATGTTTCTGGTTGCGGTGGCAGGCTACTACCTGGTCTGGAAGTACATTGTGGGCGCTTTGAACCGGGTGCTGGGGATTGCTTGAAGAAGAGTGTTCCTTGTCTTCACTGAAGCCAATCCACCTTACGCATTTGTCTTATCAAGCGCGGCCCTCGGCAACCGGAAAGGAAACGGCGTTGAGCTTTCGGAATCTACTGTGGCTTTTCCCGATTGTCGTGGCGCTGCACAATGCTGAAGAGGCCATTTGGCTTCCGGGCTGGTCGAAACGGGGAGTTCTCTGGCATAGCCCCATTACACCGGGTTCCTTCCGTTTTGCCGTGTCGGTCTTGACAGTCCTGGCTTTCGCTATCACTTGGTTGAGCGCAGGATCGGGCAAACAGGCGGTCTGGACATACTTGGCTTTTGGATGTATGGCCGTTACGTTGGCCAACGTCCTGATTCCGCACATTGCGTTAACCGTGGCGTTGCGCAGTTATATGCCCGGTGTTGCATCGGCCGTGGCTTTGAGCCTGCCGGTGTCATCTCTGCTGGTTGTGCTTGCCATCAGGGAAGAGTACGTTTCCGGCTCGAAGGCCGCGGCCTATTCGGCAGGCGTGGCTGGAGTGCTTTTGGCAGTCATCCCAATACTCTTCAAAGTAGGGAAGATTCTGAACCTTTAGGCGCGAGGACTAAAAGTCTTCCAGCCCGGCGCGCTGGATGTCTCGGTTGTGACACTTGCGAAAGTGTCACAACCGCCCACAATTCTCCGGATTCCGCGGCGAAGATGCTGGTATGAAAAACCAGCAGATCGTTCTCTTCTTCTTCGCATCGCTGATGGCCGCCTCAGGGGCCGCAGCGCAGACCTTGGACTGGCAGGCCGTCGAGAAACTCGCACCACACACATGGATTTCAGTCGAAACACAAAAGCGAACCGAATGCAGCTTTCAGAGGGCTACCGACGATATGCTGTACTGCGAATTCCAGCATGTGAATTGGATGTTCGGAGCCGTTGGACCAAAAACTGTTCATGTGTTTAATCGAGCTGAGATTCGTGAAGTGCGCATTGTTTACTTTGATTATTCAAGTAGGCCTCTATCTCTTCTATTTGCATTGGAAGGTGGCGGAGGGTTGGATTCCACCCATGAGGCTAGCAGTTTTGCCGGTGTAAAGGTAAGTGGTCCAATCGGTTGGGATCTGAAATATGATCGCATTCAGGGTAATAGCGGCTGCTCCTTTGAATATCAGGCAATGCTGCCAATTCTAAGAATCCCTCGCTTCCGAGAGAACAATAGGAATAAGTTTCTCAGGCTTTATGCCGAACCTGGATTGGGATACCGAGGAGGAGGCGGTCCATTCGGCGGTTATTCGAGCGCGAAAGTGATGGCTGTTCTCTTGCCAAGTAAATGGCTGGATGGCCCGGAAGCGCCGTATGTTGAATTCCAGCGCCGATTCCCCTTTGAATCACCGTTGCGAGGTGATAATGGCCTAACGTTTGGGGTGATAGTCGCTAATTGGTAGAAATGTTTGCTGGACAACTGATCCAGATTTGTTGATCTGTATCATGACATGGTATCCCACCCATTTCCGCAAAGAACGCGGAAATGGATGGGGCACGCATTGAGTTTTCTTTTGGGTCGAATCAACCATACCGCCCTACGCGCCGGGCGCGAAGAAGTCTTCCAGCCCGGCGCGATGGGCATGGGTGGCCATCGAGGCCTGTATCTCCAGCGCTAGCGCCAGCGCGTCGCGGCCCTGGCGAGCTGTAACTCGCGGCTCGCGGCGAGTGCGGACGGAATCCAGAAACGACTCAATCTCCAGCCGCAGGGGCTCTCCCGGTGTAACAACCGGCTTGTAGAAGCTTAAGCCCGCCTTCGATTCCGCGGGATTTGCGAACTGCGCGATTACCGACGGATCGATCTTTGCCATGGCGGCAAACTGCGCAATCAATGCCGGGTCAACCTTCGTGAGATCGATCTTCCCCGACGCGATTCCCGCGGCGATCCCCGGCGGCAGCATGGCGGCAACCTGCGGCGGCAGCGACGCAATCAGTTCGACCGTCGAAGCCTTTCCCGCGCCCGCCTCTACGCGAATCACCAGCACATCCCGCCGCGCGTAATCGATGGAGATGTACTGGCGCGGCTCAAAGAAGCGCAGCTTGCGGACGCGTTCCGTCGACACGCGCGAGGCGGTGAAGTTGGCCACGCAGCCGGAGTCGAACTCCACGCGAACGTTGGCGATATCCACCTTGGGCGACAGAATTGGCAATCCAACTGCCCGCACCTCGCGCACCGGCGAGTTGGCGAAGGTGAGCACAATGTCCAGATCGTGGATCATCAGGTCCAGCACGACGTCCACATCCAGCGCGCGGGGCGTGAAGACCGATAGCCGGTGCGCCTCGAAGAACATCGGCCGGGTCAGTTGCGGCTGCACGCCCAGCACTGCGGGGTTGAACCGCTCCAGGTGCCCCGGCTGCAGGATGCGCCCGCCGATCTGCGCGCCGCGTATCAGATCGTCGGCCTCGGCGAGGCTTGCGGCCATTGGCTTTTCTACCAGCAGGTCCAGTCCCGCATCGAGCAGCGCCGAGGCTACGGCGTGATGATGCACCGTGGGGACGGCGACCGTGGCCGCATCAATCCACAGGCCTGCAGTGCGTCTGGCGGCCAGTAGTTCGTCCACCGATGGGAAGACGGGGATTGCGTATCTGGCGGCGGCATCGGCGGCGCGGGCCGCATCCGGCTCGACGGCCGCGACCAGCGCGACACCCTGCCCGGCCAGTTCCAGCTCGCGATTGACGCGGAGGTGGTTGCGTCCAAAGGCCCCGCATCCAACCACGGCGACGCGCACAATGGGTTCGCCGGCTATTGCGCAGCCTCGATTTCCGGCTCTGGGCCTGCCTGATTCTCCCCTTCGCCTTCGACGGCCTTCAGGCAGCGGCTGTAGAGCGAGAGCAACTGGCAAACGTGCTCCTCCGGCTTGGGCGCGCCGGCACCGCTGAACCCCGTCGAGGGAGCGGCGGGACGGCCCACGCCGGCCGTGGCGGCCACAAACTTGAGCAGATCGAGTGCGATGTCTTCATTGCGCCGGGCGCCAAGGCTCGCGCAGCTAAGAGCGTCCATCCTGATAAGTCTCCACAGAGGATGCTACCAGAAACCGCCCGGCCGCCGCATTCGACGTGGCGAGCGCAGCGCGCTACCGCGTGACCGCTTCCTCTTCCGCCTCACGCGCCGGAACCGCTGCCGCCTTCAAGCCCGCTGCCTTCTCCTGGCGCAGCGCCTTGAAGGCGCGATAGACAAACCAGCCCAGGTACCAGCCGTCGATGAACTTATATGGGGATTCGCCGGTGGTGTAGTGGCCGCAGGGCAGCACGCGAGCCTCGAAGTTGAGGCCGACGCTGCGGAAGGCATCCACCACTTGCAGCGAGTACTCCCTGGGGAAGGTCAGGTCGTAATCGGCATAGACTAGCAACACTCGCTTGCCCGGTCCGCCGGCCTGCGCGGCGGCAATCTTGTCATAGTAGTAGCACGGGCTTGCGGCCGCCCACAGGGCTCGCACCCGCTCCTGAGTCAGCCCAGCCTCTCCGAGGGCCTGCTTGACGTGGCGGGTGCTCTGCCCGGCCCAGGTCACGTCGCCAAAGGCTGTCGAGGCGTGGTTGAAGGCATTCACCCGGATGCGCGGATCGTGAGCGCTGGCCAGGAACGCGTAGCAGGAGCCCAGGCTGGTGCCCAGCACGCCGAAGTGCTCGTAACGCTGCTCCTCCAGCCAGTCCAAGCAGCAGCGAACATCGACCACCGCCTGGCGGCAGGCCGAGAGCGTCCGCCCGATGTTGGAGCTGACGGCGTAGTCCGAGCGCTCCAGCTCCGCCGGCCGGCGAATGTCGTGGTAGGGCATGGAGAGCCGCAGCGCCGAAACCCCCATGCGGTTGAAGATCGCGCAAAGCGAGTTGTGGCCCAGGCCGTCGGAGTTCCACTGCGGCAGCACCACCATGGCCTGCCTGGGCCGCGCGGGATCCTTGTGCGCGGGCGCAGGGTACCAGCGAGCGTTCACCTGGTCGTTCTCCGGATGCGGCGTCCGCTCCGGCGACGTGAAGCGCAGATACTGCGCTGGCGCGAGCTTGCCCTCGGCGGCCTGCCGGCGCATCGCCGCGTCCCTGGCCAGGGTCTCCGGGCGAACATTGGTCGGAAACAGTTGCGGATGCCGTTCTTCGAGGCGAAAGTCGGTGGGCCGCTCGTATCCGAAGAACTTGTCGCTGTGGCGGATGAGGAGCTGATTGATGCGCACCATGGCGGCTTCGGCGGCCGCGGGGTCGCGCACAACCTCCGGCCCCGGCACGGCGTCCGCAAAGCCGTTAGCCTCAAGAAACGGCTCGATCCACTCGAATCCCCACTCCAGCGGGCGCACTACGCGGTTTTCGTCGCGCGTGGTCAGTCGCGTCTCCCACTCGTACATCCAGCGCGCGTAGCGTTCCTTGAACATGACTTTGGTTCAAGTTTATCAGCGCGGACTGCGCGGCATGATGAGCGGCGGATGAAGCCGGCAGCTGATGGCTTTAATCGGCCCCGGTTTCTTCAGCGGGACTGGGAGTGCGTTTCCGCCCCATCCGCTCCGCCGCGACCCAGCCCAGGTTGAGCAGGGTCACAATCGTAATGATCCCCAGCGAGATCACGCAGTAAAGGCACCACATCATGAGCACATCTCTCTCGATGTGGGAGAGATAGAGCGCAAACACCAGCCCGATCAGGGCCGCGGAGAGCGCCAACGCCCGCCGCCGCATGAGCGCCAGTCCGGCCAGCGCCAGGTAGCCCGCAACGCCGATGGCCGCCACGGGAATGTGGGCAATCTCCGCAAAGGGGCTGTGGTTCACGATCCCGCAGTCCCATCGCTCGTTGATCGAGCAGGGCTCAACATCGGTGGAGTAGTGAACGCGCAGCGCCAGCGCGGAAACTGCCACGCCGGCCAAGGCAAAAAGAGCAATCACGTATCGCATTGTCCATTGGACGCGCTTGCAGAGCATCCGTCGCACGGTACCATGAATCCATGCGCAAACCTTGGCCAGAAACCCGCTCCCAGACCCCTGGCAGCGGCCGTCGCGTCGCCTTCTTCGGCGGCAGCTTCGACCCGCCCCACTTGGGCCATTTGGCCGTGGCGCGCGCGGCCCGGGCTGCGCTCGGCTTGGATGCCGTGCTTTTCGCTCCAGTGGGCGCGCAGCCGCTCAAGCCCCATGGATCGACCGCCGGCTTTGAAGACCGCCTAACCATGACCCGGCTGGCCATTGCGGGAGAGCCGGGTTTTGCCGTTTCCCTGGCCGATGCGCCCCAGCCCTCGGGCGCGCCCAACTACACCCTGGAGACGCTGCTCGGCCTGCGCGCGGAGCTTCCACCGGGCAGCGCCCTCTTCTGCCTGATGGGCGCCGACTCGCTCTTCGCGCTGCGCCTCTGGCATCGGGCAGCGGAGATTCCGTTTGCCGCTCCTTTGATCGTTGCCTCGCGCCCCGGCCAGCGGCTGAACGATCTAAAGGCCGCACTGCCCGAGGGGCTGACCATGGAGTCCCTGCCGGAGACGGACCGGAAAGACTCCGGCATTGAGATGCGCTCGTATCTTCTCATGAACCGCGCCGGAGGGCGCACGCCCTTCTACCTTTTGCCGGGCTTGCATGTGGAGATCAGCGCGTCTGAGATTCGGGAGCAGATTCGGGCACTGGTCTGTGCGCCCTCTGAGACTCCGACTGCCGGGCACAAGCTCTTGCCCAGCGCCGTTCTCGATTACATCCGCTCCCACGGCCTCTACCGCTAGCGCGCTCCGCAGGGCTCCGACTTGCCCCTCTCCGGTTGACGGACTACGATTGGGGTTGGAGACCTTTCCCGCCGAATGACGACAGACGAAGCGCGCCAGCAAACCCGCATTCTCGTTCAGGCCGCGGCCCAGGCCTGTGAAGCCAAGAAGGGCCAAGACACCCGCATCCTCGAACTCGACCCCATCGACGCCGGCTTATCCGACTTTTTTCTCGTCACGTCGGCCACCAACGACCGGCAATCGGTGGCCATCGCCGACGAGATCGAAGACAAGCTAAAGAAGGAGTTTGGCGTCTTGCCCAACTCCGTCGAGGGCCGCCGCAAGGGCGATTGGATTCTCCTCGACTATGTGGACTTTGTGGTCCACGTCTTTCTCGCCGAGCGCCGCGCCTTTTATGACATTGAAAGGCTGCGCAAGTCCGCCCGCCCCGTCACTCCGGCCGAGTTCGACGCCGAACTGAAAGCCGCGCTCGCCGAAAAGACCGCCGCCGCGCGCAAGAAAGCCGCTGCCAAGGCCAAGCCGGCTGCCGCCAAGGCCGCGCCCCAGCCGAAGAAGGCCGCCAAGACGACCGCCCCTGCCAAACATACAAGCGCGAAGAAGACCGCTGTCAAGAAGGCTGCCGTGAAGAAGGCCGCGGTCAAGAAGACCGCCGCGCGGAAAAAGCCGAGCCTGTCAAAGACCGCAAAGGGCCGGTGAGCAAGTAGTGGTTGGTTATTTGACGGAAGCTGAATGGCTTGACCGCCGACGTCTGGGCGAGAAGTGAAAAGGGCGGCTCCGCCAAGCGGAGCCGCCCTTTTTCCGTGATTCGTCTGTCCTGAAGCTAGAAGTCGAACTTGGCAGTCAACTGGATGAGCCGTGGAGAAGCATCTCCACCCAGAAACGATCCCAGGATCGAGGTCGGGGGGTTCACGGTGGTTTGGATAATTCCAATTCCCCCAGCTACGTTGTTGAGGGGCTGCCCGAAGTTCGGGTGGTTGAAGATGTTGAAGAACTGCGCGCCTATCCTGAGCTTGGCCGTCTCCCAGCCGGGCATGAGGAAGCCCTTGGTAATGGCGAAGTCGCTGTCGGTGTAGGCGGGACCGATGAGTTCGTTGCGCGCGGATTGACCGAAGTCGGTCGCAGATGTAAATTCGGTCACGAAGGGGCACGGGTAGCCGTTTGCGGCCGCGGTGCCGCCGCAGTGCGTAGACGGCAAATAGCCTGAGAGCTGTTTCGCATAGAGCGGGTTCGGGGTGCCGGTGACGCTGTAGTTTTCGATTTCGGAGGCGGTCCCGTTATCCACCACCGAGAAGGGCAATCCGGTGCTGTGGAAGAAGGTTCCAGAGGCCTCCCAGTTATCGACCAGCAGCTTCGGTCCTCTGTAATGCGGCATCGAGTAGACATAACTGCCGCTCACGTAGTGGCGGGTGTCGTAGTCCGCGTTACCGTAGCTTTTCTTCAGATTGAAGGGGTCGTCGGGATACACGCTATTGCCGCTAAATCCCTCAAAGCCGCCGTTGGAAATCTCATCGAGTGCGTGGCTCCACTGGTAGTTTACGGCCAGCGAAAGGCTGCGCGAGCGGTGCTGCACACCGAAGACGACACCGTTGAAGTTTCCATTCGAGGAGCTCGAAACCTCGATGACGTCGCCGAAGTTCGGATTGGGAGGGGCTGTGGTGGAGAGCTCGGGGAAGCCCGCTGCGGCCCCGCCGTAGTTAAAGGCGTTGATGCCGCTGTTCAGCTCCGGCTCATGATAACTGCGGTTGCCGACGTACATAACGGAGAAGGTGTCTCTCGCGCCAACCTGCCGCTCGACCGCAAAGCTCCACTCCTCGTAAGTCGGGTTGTAAATCTTCTGTATTGCCGTCCAAATGTTAGGCGCGGAGAAGGCAGGGACCGCAGCGGAAATGCTGTTGAAGCTGCCCCCGCTCTTGAAGCCGCTTTGGAAGGCCACGTCAGAAGCGGTTGCGATGGATCTAGCACTGTTGGGAGCGGTGGGAACCAGCGCATTGTTTCCGCCGCCGAAAGCCGGCCCATAGATAGTAAACGGGACGTTGGTTGGAGCGTTGTTGAGCAGATCGTCGGCGATGACTCCGGGAAAGACATCGGCGAACATGCCGAATCCGCCCCGCAGCGTGGTCTTGCTTTGGGCTCCAAACGGGAGGTAGGAGAATCCCACGCGGGGCTCATAACCGAACGTCTGCAGGCTTGCCAATGCCTGTGCCTGGTTGGATGCGATCAGCTTGTTGTAGGGGGTCGATGTGTTGGCGCTGGCGGCGGCGAAGTTGGTGCTCAATCGCGCGAAGCAGTCCGTCCGGCAGACCGGGTTGGAGTTATGCTCCATGCGCAGGCCATAGGTGAGGGTCAGGTTGGGCACAGGCTTCCACTGGTCCTGGGCGTACCAGCCCATGGCGTAGAGGGCTACCGGCTGAGTGGAGCGGGTGGGAAAGTTCTCAGCCCAAGCGTCGACGTAGCCCTGCTGGAAGCTGGCGTTCGTCGTATACGCCTCCGGAGAGCTGGTGAACTCGAAAGGGCTGTAGTCGGTGATGTCATTGCGGCGCATCGTCCATCCGAAACTCAGCGTGTGCTTGCCCTTGGTCCAGCTCACATCGTCCTGGAACTGGTAGCCGGTGACGTCGCGCCCCTGCGGCCAAACGATATTCAAGCCGCCGGGCCATACGCCGTTCAGATTGCCTCCGTTGTCCTCGTCCGCGAAGATAAGGCTGAACGGCACAATCTTCTCAGAAGCTGCCTCATTGGTGTTGGTAAACACAGCCTTGTACCAGTTGGTGGCAAAGAGAAACGAGTTGGAGAGCGCCGGCGAAAAGATGTGCTGCTCGCCAAGCTGGCCGTCGTAGGAGGGCTGAGGGCTGGCCGCATTGAAGATGGGGTTCAGCACGTTGGTGTAGGTAGCCTGCAACCCTCTGTCGATGGTTGCGTGGCCGAAGAGATGATCCTTCTCGCTGAAGCTTTGATCGATGCGGCCGTTGATCAGGTACTCATGGGTGTAATTGTCGGCGGTGGCGTTGTAATACACGAGGCCGTAACCGCCTGTACTTGCATCCGTGTAGTAGGGGTCTACGGTTGCATTGGCGTAGCCTGGGACGCTGGTGTAGTAGCTGAAGATATTTTTGTAGACCGGAATCTCCGCGGCCAGGCCGTTCGCCGCCAGGTTGGCCAATGTCAATTTCTGGTAACTGGCATCCGGCGCATAGACGGTGTTGCGGGTCGGCAGGACGACAGTAAGCCCCTCATAGTTGGCGAAAAAGAAGGTCTTGTCGCGCTTGATGGGACCGCCGATGGAGCCCGCCCACTGATTCACATTGTCGAACGGGGGTTTCTGCTGCGCGCCCGGCACCAACGCATTTATCTCCGCAACTTCCCCCTGCTTGTCGAAGTAATCGTTGGCGTTCATCACGCGCCCATTCCACCAGTAGGCGCCGTTGCCGTGAAACTTGCTTCCGCCCGAGCGCGTAATCTCCGACACCTGCGCGCCGCCCAGGCCGCCGAACGATGCGTTATACGCATTCGATGTGACGGTCACGGAGGCGACGTCGTTGTTGCCCAGAGTCAGGTTGGTGGCGCCTGAATTGTTCACGTTGAGGAACGGATCGTTGTAGTAGCCGCCGTTCACGGTGAAGGTGTTGGCCGTGCCAGGCAGGCCGAACGACGAAAAGTTTCCGTATCCGCTCTGGGTATTCATCACACTGCCCGCGGCCGTCTGGGCAACGAAGGTCAGGTCGTTGCCCGGGTTCGGGAGGGTCAGCACCTGCTCCTGCGTAAAAATGGTGGAAAGTTGAGCGTCTTCCACATGGAGCATCGGCACCTCGCCCGCGGAAACCTCCACTGTCACGTTGGCCTTGCCGACCATCAGCGTTACATTGGCTGGAGCGACGGTGCCTGGGCTTACGTCGATGGTAAGCTTGGACTTCTCGAAAGTGGCAGCCACAACCTCAACCGAATAACGTCCCGGAGGGAGCTGCGCCACGCGATATTCGCCGGCGGAGTTGGTCGTGGTGGCGCGGGTTGCGCCGGTTGTCAGACCGGTGACGGTTACAGCCGCGCCTGGAACACTTGCACCGGAGGGATCGGAGACGACGCCAGCGATATCGCCGGTGGTGTTTGTTTGGGCGTAAACTACCGGGGCCGTGGTGTTCGCCACAAAACCGGCAACTGCCAGCAGGCCAAACGCGAGTGCCAAATTCTCCAACTTAAGAAATCGCATTCAAACTCCTCCAAAGATTTTCGTTGTGACCGCAGGGCCTCTAAATGAAACTTCCTGATCTACACAATCTGCTTCGGCGTCCAGTCCGGGGGAATGAATCTGGAGCGCAAGTGAGATTCAACAAACTGAACCGCGCAAAAAACAGATGGCATCAACTTCATCGCCGGGGATCGCCCGATGCCGACACCTGCTCCGGGAACCCCGGAGACGGCTTGTTCTAGTTTAATGCTGCATGACGATTGCCAATCTCCATGAACCAGGAAGATACTTCGCTTATCATTGAAAATAAACGATTTGTTGCCATTTCGTTTGCGTGGTGCCTAGGCCCATAATATGAAATTGCGGAGATTGATGCTCTCATATTCCAAAAATGGGTACTAGCTCTCGTTTTTGGGGAATCCCTTCACGATACCCGAGGACGAATTCCGGCCGGGTGGAGTATCCTCCTTCCCATGCGCGTCACGCTCGCCCACGTCGGCGCCCGGTCCAGTTCGAAGGACGGATTCGACGCCCTGGCTCAGCTCTATCTCGATCGCTGCTCACCCGTTGCGCGCTGCCAGGCTGAGTCGTTCCGAACCGAGGAAGCGTTTCTCGAATGGCTGACCCGGCGGCAGGGCCGCACTACCGCCGTAGCCGTCTTCCTCGATAGCCGCGGCAAGCAGATGACCTCTGAAGCCTTTGCCGGTTGGCTCGGCGCCCGCCGCGACGAGGGGGCGCAACACATGGTCTTCGCCATCGGCCCGGCTAGCGGATGGTCCGAGGCTGCTCGCGAGCGGGCCCAACTGCTGCTTTCGCTGGGACCCATGACGCTGGCCCACGCGCTGGCCCGCCTGGTGGTCGCCGAACAGCTCTACCGGGCATTTACAATTCTTTCTGGCCACCCTTATCACGGCGGCCACTAGCAGCCGGCAGTTATCAGTGGTCAGTTGTCAGTGGTCAGTTCTCAGACCCCAGCTGACAATGGACCTTGTGGTTCGGGGCCGTTAGCTGGCAGCTTTCTACGTTCTTTGGTGGCCGCCCACTGTTCATTGACGACTGACGACTGACAACTGTTGACTGAAATGACCGACTCGCGCCAAGGACTGATCCTGATCAATACCGGCCCCGGCAAGGGCAAGACCACCGCCGCCATGGGCACGGCCATGCGCGCCGTGGGCAACGGCATGAGAGTGCTCATGCTTCAGTTCATCAAAGGCTCCTGGCATTATGGCGAGCTGGATGCGGCCAAGGCTTTCGGTTCCAACTTCGTCCTCAAGCAGATGGGCCGCGGCTTTGTGAAGGTGGGCGGCGTCGAGACCGATCCCGAGGATATTCGCCTGGTCGAGGCGGCCTGGGCCGAGGCCCGCGAAGCGATCTATTCCGGCGAGTGGGACATGGTGGTCCTGGACGAGATCAACTACGCCATCGGCTATGGAATGCTCGACCCCGCGGTGGTGGCCGAGGCCTTGAGCGGGCGTCCGGAGATGGTCCATGTCATTCTCACCGGCCGCGACGCTCACCCCCTGCTGGTGGAGATGGCCGATACCGTCACCGAGATGCGCGAGGTAAAACACGCCTACCGGAAAGGCATTCTCGCCCAGCGCGGAATAGAATACTGACAGCGGCAGCTACAGGCAGACGGCGGCTGGCTGCAGGCGAGAGCGGGTTCGAATGTCCTGGTTCAAACGCGAAGACAGCGAGTACCCCGCCGCGGCGGGTGGCTCCAGCTCCGAGAATGGCTCGGATGCGGCAGGAAAGACTGTTCGCACCGAGGGCCTGTGGATGAAGTGTCTGGGCTGCCGTCAGACCATCTTCAAGGCCGACCTCGACGCCAACCTCAACGTCTGCCCCAAGTGCCAGCACCACTTCAATATCGGCGCTCGCCAGCGCATCGACCTGCTGCTCGAACCCGGCTATGAACTAGTGGATGCCGGCCTGCGCTCGACCGACCCGCTCAACTTCGTCGACGTGAAGCCTTACAAAATGCGTCTCAACGCAGCGCAGGAGACTACCGGTCTGGCCGATGCCATCCTCAATGCCGTCGGCCTGCTTGGACCCCACCCGGTCGTCCTCAGCGCCATGGAGTACAGATTCATCGGCGGCTCCATGGGCGCCGTGGTGGGCGAGACCATCGCCCGCGCCGTGGACCGCGCACGGCTGGGACGCAAGCCGCTCATTGTTGTCGCGGCCTCCGGCGGAGCGCGCATGATGGAAGGCGTAGTCAGCCTGATGCAGATGGCCAAGATCTCCACCGCGCTGGCCCAACTGGACGATGCCCGGGTACCGTACATCTGCGTGCTCACCGATCCCACCACCGGAGGCGTCACTGCCAGCTTTGCTATGCTCGGCGACCTGAACATCGCCGAACCGGGCGCCCTCATCGGCTTCGCTGGACCCCGCGTCATTGAGCAGACCATCCGCCAAAAGCTTCCCGAGGGCTTCCAGCGTTCCGAGTTTCTGGTCGAGAAGGGCTTCCTCGATGCCGTTGTGCCCCGCCGCAACCTGAAGTCTTATCTCATCCGTGCGCTCGATTTCCTTCAGGTCCCCGCGGTCGCCTGATTGGCCTCCGGCCACAGAGGTTACTCCTCGACTTTGAGCGTGTCTATCGCAGGGGAGCTTTGAAGCCAGCGGATAGGCTTCAGAAATCGTGTTCGCGTGACCTAGCCTTCTGAATCGAGGACAAGATTGCCGGACCGGCAATCATGGCGACGAAGGCCATAACGATCATGAAAGTGAACATGACGCACGCTCCTTCCGGGCACGTTCGGCTTGGAGGGGCCGGAATTGAGGGATCATAACGCTTGGATGGAAGAAGTGGAAAGTCTTTTTTTTGATAATTTGAAACGGCCGATACTTTCGTAACGGAAAGCGGTCCACCGATGCCGAAAGCCGGCCCTGACGCCATGGCGCCGGGCGAAGGCGCCAGGGCAAGAACGTATCGCGATTCGCGATTGGGCCGGTGCCGGATCAGGGCGCGGAGTCCAGCGTGTGAGCGGCGCGATTGAGCGCCTCAGCGAGGACGGCCAACTGCTGGGCGGCGCGATTCGAGTCCCGGGCATCGATGGCCTCATTGACGCTGGGAATCACGACTGCCGCGTAGCCTGTAAACTCGCCGGGAGCGAAGATGGTGTGCCGGTACCAGGGACGATTGGGCAGGCCGGCCGGCGAGAGGAGCGCGCTCTCGGTTTCGCGCAGAGCCAAATTGAGTTTGCCCAGGTCTCCGGTGGCCGTGATTTGGCGGCTGTGCGCCTTTTGGGCTGCGGCGTCGAAGCGGGCGGCGGCGGCTTGGGCGGGGGCAAAGTCGAGCGAGTTGAGCCCGTCGTCCATGGCTCTGCGCTTCGCGGCTTCAATGTAGGATTCAATAGCGCGGGCGTAAGTAACGTAGTCGTAGGGCAGCACGTCGGCATCGGCCATGCGCAGGGCTTCGAGGCCGAGGACGCGGGCCATCTCCTGGAGATAGACGAATTTCGGATCGGCGTTCTGGGTGAACCAGGCGAAGTTATCGAAGGCGGAGTGGTAGACGCCGTAGGGGCCTTCGGAGCCTATGTCCGCGGCGGGCACGCCCACGTGCTGGAAGAAGGGCGTGAAGTCGGAGCCGGAGCCAAGGTCGCCGACGTGAACCTCTTCGGCGGCTGACGGGGCATTGGAGGTGCGGTGCTCGTTGCTCTCGGAGCGTGAGTTCTTCCACTGGTCGTAAACCGTTCCGCCAGCGGGGCTGGGAACCGAGCGCGTGACTTCGCGGATGAACTGCTTGAGCGAGGGGACGGCGGAAGCGGTGAAATCCGGGCCGGAGACGGCAACGTCGGTATTGAAGTAGGCGACGGCGCGATCGAGGATTTTGGCGTGCTCCTCGACCCACTCCGTTGAGCCGACGAGGCCTTCTTCCTCGGCGTCCCAACTGGCGAAAACAAGCGTCCGCCTGGGGCGCCAGCCCTGCCGGAGCAGCGCGCCGATGCCATGCACCGATTCCAGCATGGCGGCGGTGCCGCTGCTGGGATCGACAGCGCCATAGACCCAGGCGTCGCGGTGATTGCCTGTAATGACCCATTCTTCGGGGTACTCCGAGCCGGGAATCTTTCCGATCACGTCCCAGACGATGCGGCGCTGATAGTCCTGCTGGGAGACCAGGTGAACCTTCACGGCAACCTGGTCCGCAACCCCTCCCAAGTGATAGCGGAAGGGCAGCGCGCCCTGCCATCCATGCGGAACGCCGGGGCCCTTCAGAGCCTGCAGGATGGGCGCGGCATCATGATAGCTCAAGGGTATAGAGACGATGCGGGGCTGGTTGCCGTCCGGCGAAGTGCGGGCCGAGTCGGGCAGATCCAGCGTCGAGGCCACGCCCGGTGTCTCGGGGTCGCCGGGATACTTGAAGATATATCCGACCGACCCGCGCTGGACGCCGGCCTCCGGACGCCAGGGGCCGTTGGGGTAGGCGTCACCCTTGAAGTAGCCGTCGTCCTGCGGGTCGGAGTAGAGGAGCACGCCGGCGGCGCCGCGCTGCTCGGCGAGATAAACCTTGACGCCACGGAAGTTGGCGCCGTAGCGGCAGATGACGATCTTGCCATGAACGTCGATGTGCTGGGCGGCAAGCTGGTCGAAGTCCTCGAGGCGGCCGTAGTTGGCGTAGACTGCTTCGCCGGTGACGTCGCCGGAGCCGGAGGAGCCGTTGAACGGCATTACGACGCGCGGATCGTCCTGGTAGGGATCGCCCTCGACGTGCTCGCGGGTGGGGCCGGTCATGAGCAGCTTTCCGGCGGCGTCGAAGGCTTCGACGCGCACGGCTTTGGGCTGGTTGAGCAGCACGCGGTAGGGAACGATCTCGGTGTCAAGGCCGGCGTCGCGAAAACTCTGGGCAACGTATTCGGCGGTCTTGCGGTCTTCGGGCGTAGCGGCCAGGTGAGGCTCGGCGGTCAGTATCTTTAGGCGCCGGCCGGCCAGCTGGGCGTCGGGAACGGCAAGGAATTTCTCCTCGATCCTAGACTCGGATGTGAAGTCGCTGTATCCAAAGACCGCCGGCGGCGCGGCCTGAGGCGCAGACAGCCCGGCGGACTGGGCCGGCAGCGCGGCGGGCGCCAGAATGAGCAGAAGCAGAAAGGCAAGCGGGTTGCGCACCATCATTCGTTGGATGCTTTCATGAGCGACATTCGAGACTCCCAAAATCCGATCCTCAGTGCTAAGGTCCGGTCTACCGGCCCGCAGGTTTCAGAATACAAGGCCCTATGCTACGGGCTGGGCGCAGTGGGCGCAGCGCTTGGCAGCCAGCGGAATCTCGCTCAGGCACTCGGAGCAGGTCTTGGTGGCGGCGGGAGCAACCGGTTCGGGCTTCTTGAGCCGGGTCATCAGCGCGTTCAGGGGCAACATCACGGCAAAATAGACCACGCTGGCCACGATCAGGAAAGCGAGGACGGCATTGAGGAAGTTGCCGATATAGATTGGGGTGCCATTCAGATTGAGCACCACATCCTTGAAGTCCGGCTTGTGCGCCACGGCGGCGATCAACTGAGTCAGCACGTCTTTTACAAACGACGTGACGATGGCATTGAAGGCAGCGCCGAGAATGACGGCGACCGCCAGATCTACAACGTTTCCGCGCAGAATGAAATCCCGAAAGCCTTTCAGCATCTCTTCCTCCAATGAGTCCCCTGGGGCGATGGCGCACTCCCGATTGCGGGGTAGACGACCGTGGGCTTTGCACCATGTTACACGGCAGCAAGGGAGTTATGGCGTGGATACGGGTTGGCGCGCTCCTAATGCTTGAACAGAAGGACGAGCAGGATGGCAACCGCTAAAACGACGATCACGACCAGCAGCACAGGCACCAGTTGCTGCAGTTTGCCCATCCCCGCATCGGGCGGCTTCGCCGGCGGCGCTTGCGGAACGGCGGGCAGCGGCGGCGGGGCCGGAGCGTACATTCCAGGTGGCTGCGGCAAGCTCCCGCCCGCTGCCGGCATCGCTCCGGCCTGTGGCGCGTAGCTCATCGGATAAGCCGGCGGCGGCAGCGGCGGAGGGTAAAGGCCGGGCTGAGGCATCGCCCCCATCCCCGGCATCCCGCCCACCGGCGGCGGGACAGAGAGCGGATAACTTGGCATTGGTGGTGGAGAATACGGAGCAGGAGTTTGCGGCGGCGGGGTTTGGGGCAGGTTCGCCGCGCCGGGGCCGCCCTTCATGGCCATCTCACGCATCCTGGACGCATCGAGAATCCGCGTAAACTCACTCGGTCCGGAGGGTGCCGCCGGATGCACGACGGGCTCATTCAGGCTGCCGGGAAACGGAGCTTCGCGCGCCGGTAGTGGCGCGGCCGCGGGGGGCGGAGGCGGAGCAGGCTCACTGGGCGTGGAGAGGGAGGCGAAGGTCTGCGTCCAAACGCCTGGCTCTGTCCCCCTCGGCGGGCTCACGGGCGCGGCCTCCACGCGCGAAGCCGGCACCTTTGAAGGCTCATCCAGCATTTGAATCAACCGCGTAATGCCCACTCCGGACCCCGGCGGTGTGCTTTCGACCGGCTTGGCCTCCGCCCCCGGCGGCGGAGCAAATGGATCGCGAACCGGCGCGGCCGGCCCCGGCATTCCAGGGGTAATGCCGTAATTCACGCTGCCCGGCAAAGGCTTGCGCTCTTCCTGAAAGGCCGGCTCAGCGGCGGAAGGCTGCGGTTCAAGCGACAGCATTCGCGTGAAGGACCCTGGGCTTCCGCGAGAGGAATCCCCGGTTGCGCGGTCGCTCGCCGCCGGTGCCGGAGCGCTCGCCTCGCCGCCGCCAAAGGCGCCGAAAAGCTGCGTGAAGGTTCCCGGCTTGTTCTCGACGGAAGTCGGAATCGCACCGGCCGACGCGGAGAAAACCGGCCCCTCGCTCCGTCCCGGAGGCTGCATCGGAAGCGCGCTCGACCCCGCATCCGCGCTGGTCGCGGTCCGCAACAGCTCTGTGAATCCGCCTGATCCTGAGGCCGCGGGGGCTTGCCGGGGCTCTTCCGGAATGGACCGCGCTGCGGGCGGCGTCGCCTCCGGCGCATTCAGCGTTTGCAGCAAGGAGGTGAACCCCGACGGCGGCGCGGGACGCGCGGGCGCCAGCGCTTCTCGCGCAGGCGGCGGAGGAGGCGGGGCCGAATCGCTTCCCAAGGTGCGCAGCAGTTCCGTGAATCCCCCGCTGCCCGCGCCGCTGGAACCGGCGGCCGGAGCCCTCTCCGCAGTAGGCGCTCTCTCCGCCGACACCTGCCGCATCCGGTCCAGCAGTTCCGGCGAACTCTCCGCGCCGGCCCCGAAGACCACCTTGTGCACCACCGGCTCGGCAAGCGGCTTCGGCGCTGGCGGCGGCGCTGGTTTTGGGGCTTCTGGCGCGCGGTACTCCGGGAAGTAGGACTCCAATCCCGAGCCAGCCTTCGGCCCCACCGCGGCTTCCGGCGTCTTCACCGCGTGAAAGACGCCTGTTGCCCCAAAGCCCTGATCGGAGCCGGATTCCTCCGGCCACGGTGACGCGCTCGCTCCATCCGGTTTCGTCGGTTTGTCCATGCAGTCAGGCCTCCGGTGCAATGCCGGTAGCATAAATCATTCCATCGCGCCCGATTTGCCTATTTACCCAAAAAGATTTTGCGTATAATGCGGTTGCATCCCTCCACTCCGGACGAATAGACTCAGCGAAGGTTATTGGGAGTATCGTCCGGACAGACGGCGTCTTCTCGATCGAGGCCAGGCTGCTCTCGTTGGAGTTTCGCCTTCGACCGATCCGGAAACCAACCTGCTGTTCAACTCTCGCCGATGGTGGTCTCCCTGCTATGAAGTTCCTGTCACGGGTTGTCTGGTCTGAAGGAATGCATCTCGGTCCCCACCACTTTCAGACGCAGAGCCGGTATTTCGAAGACACGCTCTGGTTTCTCAACTCAAATCTTCGCCAGGAGCCGTGGGGATTTCTCCATTTTTCCATCGACACGGAAGCTCTCCGCAACGGTCTCGCCATTCTCAACTTCGCTTCCGGCATTCTGCCCGACGGTCTCATCTTCGATCTGCCCGACTGCGACTCGGTTCCGGAGCCAGCGCAACTGAGCAGTCTGTTCGCTTCCACCGACAGCGAGATCGTCCTTCATCTGGCGATCCCGGCCCGCCAGGATCAGGGTCTCGATTGCGACCTCGGCGGCGGCTCGAACGCGCGGTATGGCGCCGTCAAGCGCGTGCTCAGAGACGACGCCCTTGGCCAGGGCGAGAACAGCGTCTCATTCGCCCGCAAGAACCTCGTCCTGTTGAGCCAGGCTCAGCTCGCCGAAGGCGCCGTCTCGTTTCCCATCGCCCGCATCTTTCGCGACGGCAAAGGGGGATTTGCCGCCGACCCCGAGTTCATTCCACCCTGCCTGCGCATCAGCGCCAGCGAATGCCTGGTTCTGATCCTGCACCGGCTGGTGCAGGCGATCGATGAAAAGATCGTTTCCACGCGCAGCATGAGGCTCGGTTCCAGCCGCTTCGAGCTAGGCACATCGGCCCTCGATGTGGCCAACTACTGGTTCCTCCACGCGCTCTGCTCCAGCCTGCCCGGGTTGCGCCATCATCTGCAGGACCGCCGCAGCCACCCGGAGGAGGTTTACAGGGATCTGGTCCGCCTTGCCGGCGCCCTGAGCACTTTTGCCCTCGATTCGGCGCGCGACGAGATTCCGGCCTACCGGCATCGCGACCCGGCTTCCACCTTCAAGGAGTTGGATGCGCTCATCCGCCGCTATCTCGAGGTTGTCGCCCCATCCAACAGTGTCACTCTCCAGTTCCACAAGGCGGACAATTACATCTATGCGGCTGAAGTCAAGGATGAGCGCTGCCTGCGGCGCGCGCGATGGATCTTCGCCATTCGGTCCCCAATCGCCGAGTCGCTCATCCTGCGCCAGACGCCAAGGCTGGTCAAGGTCTGCTCGGGCGAGGGGGTTGCGAAGCTGGTGCAGCGCGCCCTTCCCGGCCTTGAGCTGTTGCACCTGCCCGTGCCGCCCGCCGCTCTGCACGCCCAGGCGGACATGCACTACTTCTCCATCTCGCTCAGCGGCCCCTGCTGGCAGCATATACTCCAGACCAAGCAGGTCGGAGTCTATCTTCCCGGCGACCTGGGCGACGCAACCTTTGAACTCACCGTCATCACGGAGACATAGGCATGACTTCTTCTCCAGCTTCCCCTCTTCAAGTGACGAAGACCAACAATCTGGCTCTGGCCTTTCAGGAGGTCTTCACCGTCATTCTGCGCACCCGCTTCTTCGTTCAGCGGGTTGAAAACGCCGATTCCTTTCGCGTCACCTTGCGCAAGATGATCTCCGCTGCGGTGAAGGACGCTTCCGCCATGGGCTACAGCGATGAGGCCTCCAAGATGGCCATCTATGCCATGATCGGATTCCTGGATGAAAGCGTCCTCAATTCCAAGGATCCGACCTTCGCCGACTGGGCCCGCCGTCCGCTGCAGGAAGAGATGTTCGGCGGACACTTCGCCGGCGAATACTTCTTCCGCAACGTGACCGATCTCCTCAATCGTCCAGAATCCGCCGAGGTTGCCGACGTGCTCGAGCTTCATGCCCTTTGCCTTCTGCTGGGCTACCGCGGCCGCTTTGCCTTCGGCGACGCCTCGGAGATTCACACCATCCTCGGCCGCATCCGCGACAAGATCACCCGCATCCGCGGCTCCTATGCGCTCTTCCGCCCCCCAGAAGCCCCGGCTGCCCCGCCCCGCCCCAAGCGCGACCCCTGGGTGCTCCGCCTGGCGGTAACCGCCATCATCCTGGCCGTCTTCACCCTCCTGGCTTACGCCGGATACATGCTGATTCTGGGCCAGTCCATGCCCACAACCGCTCGCGGCGTTGAGCAAACTTCTCCAACCCTGGCGTCTTACCCGGTAACCAGCCTTGCGGAGATATCCCTATGATGAAACGCATCCTGATTGGGATACTGATTTTTCTTGTCTATCTGGCCCTGGTGATTTGGGGGGCGTTTGCCCTGCACTTTGAAGGCACGAGGCTGGTGCTCTTCTGCGTGATTCTCGGTCTGCTGGGCGCTTTGGCCACCGTCTTCGTGCTTTGGTATATGCACAGTCTGGACAAAGCCTCAGGGCAAGCCGCCGGGCCCGACACTCCCGACGCGATCAACCTGAGCACGTTGCTCCGCGATGCGGATGCCCGCATTCGCCAGGCCGGCCGCGCGGGCGCCAAGTCTCTCGCATCCCTGCCCCTGATCTATGTGGTTGGCAATGAAAACTCCGCCAAGACGCAAACCGTGCTCCAGTCCGGACTGGACCCGGAGTTGCTTGCCGGGAACGTCTATCGCGACGGAATCGTCGCTCCCACCCAGCTGGCCAACGTCTGGCTTGCCGGCAACTTCGTTCTGGTGGAAGCCGGGGGCTCGCTCCTGCGCCAGCCGCCGCTTTGGGCGAGACTCGTCAAAGCCACCATCCCCGCCCGGCTGGGCTCGGTCTTCGGCGACAGCCGCCTCCCGGCGCGCTCGGTGGTGGTCTGCGTCAGCATCGAGCGCATCCTGGCTCCCAACACCTCGGAGCAGATCCGCGCCCTGGCGCAAACCCTGAATGAGCGTCTTCGCCAGCTCTCCCAGACCCTGGGTATCTCGCTGCCCGTTTATGTGCTCTTCACCAAGCTGGACAACGTCACTCCCTTTGCCAATTACGTCGCCCGGCTCTCGGACGAGGAGGTCAAGCTCCCCATCGGCTCGCTGCTCTCCGCCCTCGAGTCCGGCTCCGGCCTCTATACGGAGCAAGCCACGGCCCTCATCGGCTCGCGGCTCGACCAGCTCCTCTACGCGCTCTCCGAGTTCCGCCTCGATATTCTCTTCCGCGGCGGCGAACTCCAGGACTTGGCGCGAGCCTATGAATTTCCCCGCGACCTGCGCAAACTCCGCGCCAGCGTCGTCTCCTTCCTGGCCGAAGTCGCCCGTCCCAGCCAGATCGGCGTCAATCCGTTCCTGCGCGGGTTCTTCTTCGCCGGCATGCGCGCCCATGTGGTCGAGGACGTTCTAGACATTGGCCCCTCTCAGCCCCAGGCCGCCGCTCCTCCCGTCAACGCCGGAGCCACACGCATCTTCTCTCTCGCTGCCATGGAGCAGCAGCAGGCGCCCGCGCCGCAATCGCGCCGGGGCGGCACGCGCAAGGTTGCGCAGTGGGTCTTCTTGCCCCACCTGTTCTCGAAGATCCTGCTCGCCGACAAGTCGGCCCTGGAGGCCAGCCGCGCCAGCACGCGCACCAGCTTCCTCAAGTGCGCGCTGCTTAGCTGCGTCAGCTTGGTGGTTCTCATTCTGCTCACTCTGATCACCATCTCCTTCTTCCACAATCGCTCGCTCGAACAGCGCGTAGCCGCGGCGGCCGGCGCGCCTATGACCCCCGTCGGCGCGGGCGCGTTCGCTTCTTCCGCCGACCTTGAAAGCCTTGAGAGGCTCAGAGCGGTCCTGGATGAACTCGACGGCTACCGCAAGAATGGCCCGCCCTTCATGGATCGCTTCGGCCTCTACCGCGGCGACGCTCTTTATCCCGTGGCCTGCCGAGCCTACTCGAACAGATTCCGTACTCTGCTGCTGGCCCCGACGCAGGAGAACATTCTGGCCAAGCTGCGCGCCGTGCCGGCCGTGCCGGCCGCCGACGCCGACTACAGCGCGACTTACAGGCCGCTTAAGGCCTACCTCATCACGGCCACCAATCCCAATCCCGACTCGCCGCAGGACACGCTCGACTTTCTGCCCGCCGCCCTGGCCACCGAATGGGCCGGCAGCGCAACCCCCGCTCCGGACCTTGCCCAGTTGGCGCAGACTCAGTTCGCGTTTTATGCCGGCCTGCTCGCCGAACCATCCTCCTGCATGGCGCAAACCGGCGCTCCTGTGAACGACGTCGTCGTCTACCATGCCCGCCTCTATCTCAATGGCTTCCAGGGATTCCAGCACGTCTACCAAAGCATGCTTGCCGCCGCCAACCACAAAGTCCCAGCGGTCAACTTCAACAGCAAGTTCCCCGGCTCCGTGCAGGAAATCATAGACGGCTATACGGTCCAGGGCGCCTTCACCAAGGATGGTTTCGCCTTCATGCAGGACGCCATCCTCCATCCCGACCCCTACTTCCGCGGGGAAGAATGGGTTCTCGGCCCCTCGTCCGGTCCTCCCATCGACCGGGTCGTACTTTCCACCCAGTTGAAGTCGGCCTATTTTGCCGACTACATCCAGAACTGGCGAACCTACCTGACCAAGGCGCAATTCCATCCCTACCAGAGGTTCGCCGATGCCGGAACCAGGCTCGGCGCGCTGGACTCCAATACCTCGGCCATGCTGGAACTCTTCTCTCTAATCTCTATCAACACCGGCGTTGCCGCGCCGGAGATAGCGAACGTCTTCCAGGCGCCGCAGTCCGTTGTTCCCCCCTCCAATCCGGACAATCGCTTCATTGCCCCTTCCAACCAGGTCTACATTCAGTCCCTGCAGGGTCTTGAAGGCGCCGTGAAGAACCTTACTCTCAACGCAACCAATGCCAACGATCCCACCGCCGCCGCGCCCGTCATCCAGGCAGCCGTCACCGCCGAACAAGCCGCGGAAAATCTTCGCAATGGCTTTCTTCCCGACCCTGCCGGCAGCTTGGACAAGGTGAGTTTCACTCTTCTCGAAGCACCCATCGAGTCCATCAAGAACCTGGCTGCCCAGGCGCCCGCCAATGCCGCCGGCGGCGGGGCCAAGGCTTTCTGCGCACAGATCGCGCCCGTACTGTCCAAGTTCCCCTTCGACCTCCAGTCCTCGACGGAAGCTTCAACCGATGAAGTCGCCCAGGTCTTCGCCCCCGGTTCAGGCTCCTTTGCCCAGTTCACCGCGTCCCTTCATGCGCTGGTGGCGCTGCAGGGCACTCAGTATGTAGTGGCCCCCGGCTCCACGGTCCATATCAACCCCGCGTTCCTCAACTTCCTCACCCACGCCCAGAAGATCTCTTCCAGCCTCTATCCCGGCGGCGGAAACCAGCCCTCGCTCGACTTCACCCTCTCTGAGGTCAAGGAGCCCGGCAACTCTGATGCCGTCCTCAACATCGATGGTAAGCAGATTCGTGCCGGCGGACAGTCGGCCACCTTCCATTGGGTCTCTCAACCGTCCAGCAGTATTACCCTCGCCACCCAGAAGAACACCGCGCCTCCCATGACCGGCCCCTGGTCGGTCTTCCACTTTGGTTTCGCCGCGCCGCAGATCGCTCCCAACCGCCTGAAGTTCTTCTTCAGCTTCAACAATCAAGCCCCGGAGATCGTCCTCTTCGACGCCTCAGGGCCCGGAGCGCCATTGCTGAACCCGGATTTCATGAAAGGATTCCACTGCGTTGCAAACGTGGCTCGATAGCGCGGGCGAGACTTGTGCGCCCAATCGTTGCGGCGGGCAGGATGAGCGCGGGAGTTACGGTTAGACTGGGAAGATGCGAGGCTGGAATATGAACGAAGAATTAACCAACGATCTTCCGCAATCCAGCACACCCTCTGGAGAGCCGGCCGAAGCGGCGGCCCAGGCCGATGCCGCGCCGGACACCGCGCCTTCCGGCCAGCCTGTCAACCCTCCAGTTGCGTCCGCAGAGCTTACAGCCCCCGCCGGCCCGCCCTTTCGCATCGTGGTTTCGGCCCTCAGCGACATTGGCTGCGTCCGCACCAATAACGAAGACTCCTACGGGTACGACGAATCGCTGGGCATCTTTGTCGTCTGCGACGGCATGGGAGGAATGGCCAGCGGCGAAGTCGCCAGTTCGCGCGCGGTCGCTGCCATCATCAACAGCTTTGCCGCCTCCGCGGCCTCCGGCCTGCCCGTCAGCAGCAGGCTTCTCCATGCCATCAACACCGCCAATCTCGACGTGTGGGAGAATGGGCAGATTCACGAAAACAGAGGCATGGGAACCACGGTAGTGGTTGCAGCGCTCGATCAAGACAAGCTCATCCTCGGCAACGTCGGCGATAGCCGCGCCTACATCCTCCAGGATGATCGCTGCGCACAGCTCACCGTCGATCATTCTTACATCAACGAACTCATTCGCAACGGCACGCTGACCATCGAAAACGCACACCTGGCGGACCTGCGGGGCATGGAGTCCGTCATTACCCGCGCGGTCGGCGTGGCCACCGAGGTGCAGCCCGACTTCTACTCCGTCGATCTCAAGCCGGGCATCGGCGTTCTCCTGGCCACGGACGGCCTGACCCGCTATTTTGCCGAGGACGGAATCGCCTCCATCCTCGCCGCTTCGACCTTCGAAACGGCCTGCTCCAACCTCATCCACATGGCCAAGCAGCGCGGAGGCGTGGACAACATCACTTGCATCCTGATCCTCGCCCTGCCTGCCTGATTGCTTTTGAACACTGAATTGATTTCCATGCCAACCATGCATGGTTGAGCATCCGGGCACGGACGCGCCCCGGAATTTCTTTAACCGGGCACAGCTCTCATTTGCTCAAGCGAGCAGGCTTTCTGATCTTTCTCGGCCGGCTGACGACGCTCTCCCAGCCGGATTTGGCCTCCGGGCCGGCGTAGTCAACGAGTCCGGCCACTTTTGTGGCCAGCTCCGCGGCGCCTGCCCTGTCGCCGTTGTCCATCATGATCTTGTACTTGGCGGTCAGGCCGGCGACCGCGCGGTCGGCAAAGGCTCGTATTCTCCCCTGGAACGTCTCCGCAACCGAACCCGCGAGAGCGGAATGGCCCAGGGCCGCCGCCGCGCGCCGCAAGGTCTGCTCGCCGGCGGGAAGGCCGGTCTCAAGCTCCGCATACGCCCTTCCGATGCTGCGGAAGATCGCCTGCTGCCGCTCTTCCTTGAGCGCGGCTTCGGCTGCCTGCACGCGCTCCGATCTCCGGACGGCGGGCGGCAGCGCCTCAAGAAGCTGAATGGCCTCGGCCTGCTTTCCTTCCCGCGCCAGCTTCCCGGCATTCGCCAAATCCGCCTCCACCTGCTTCCCGAGCGACTCCCGGCCCTCCGATGCCTTTTTGAGAAGAAAGCGCAAGGCCTTGTCGCCGTTCTCTTTCAGCGCGCTTTCCAAAAACGCGATCGCTTCCGAGTAAGCCGATTCATCGATCAATGCTTGCGCCTGAGCAACCTGGCTGCGCCTGAGCGCCTCGCGGCGATGCTCTTCCTCCTCGCGATGGGCAAACTCCAGCAGCGAACGAATCTCGCCGGTAGCGATGCCTTCCGCCTGGCAACCCTCCAGGATGTGAACCGCATCCTCAAACTTGCCGGCGGCGAGGGCCTCACGCGCCTTGAATACGTACTCTTCCCGCCGCTCCTCTTCCGTCTGCCGCTTCACCCGATCTGCTAACAGCTTTTCCAACTCCTGCAGCCGCTCCTCGCCTGGAACGCGCTGCCGGGCCTCCTGAACCACCTTCAAGGCCTCTTTTGGGCTCAGGTCGCGGCAGGCCTGAATCGTCTCGTCCACAAAGCGCCGATTTTCCTGTTCCCCGATCTGCCTGTCAACCTGCGCGCTCAGCCGGATCAGCGTCGTATCCGTGGGCATGGAAGCCATAGCCTCGTGAATCGACCTTGCGCATTGTTGAAGCTGCTCAAGGCTGGCCGCGGCCAGTACCTCGGTCTCAATCCGCGCCACCAGTTCCCTGCGTTTGATCTGCTCCAGACCGAAGTTGGCGTCTCCCAACAGAATCGGAAGCTCCGGGTTGGCCGGATCCACCCGTTCCGCTTTCTGCAAAACCTCAATCGCTTCCTTGTAGCGCCGGATACTCAGTTCCCTGCGGGCCGCCTCCAGCAGCATTTTCACCGTGGTCCGCTTATCCGCTTCTTCCGTCTCCTTGGTCAACAGGCTCACCAGCGCGATTCCCTTGGAGTTCGACTCATCCAGGCGCAGCGCCTCCCGAGCGGCGGAAATCGCCGCCTGGTAGTCGCCCGCCTGGCGCGCGGCATCCGCTTTGCGCAAGTACTCGCGGATGCTCTCCTGCTTCTCTTTCGCTTGCTCCACCCGCTGCCGCAGCTTGATCAGATCCTGATTCGCGGCATCCAGCCCCAGCCCCTCATCCACAATCGTAAGACTGCGGTCGAATTCTTTGTCGTCCAGCAAGCTCTCCGCCTGCTGCCGAAGCTGCTGAATCTTCTCCTCACGCTGGCGCAGGCTCAATTGCCGTTGAATCTCCGCCAGCAGCTCCCGGGCCTCGGTGTGCTTGCCTTGGATCTTCAACAACTGCTGCAGCGCGGCGCGGGCGCGCGGAAAGTCCTGCGCTGCCATCAACCGCTTGGCCTCAGGCAATAACTCTTTGGCCTGCTGCTCTTGAATCTCCGCGATGGTCGTGGTCAGATCCGCGGCCATCTCGTCGGCCGTCGCGTAACGGTCTTCCGGTGACTTGGCCAGCGCCCTATCGACAATCGCGTCCAGGGAGGCTGGGCAACCCTTGCACTTGCCGCTCAGCAAAGGATGCGGCTCACTCAGAATCCTCCGCATGAGCAGAATTTCATCGCCGGAAAACGGAAGCTCGCCGGAGACCAGCTGATACAGAACCACACCCGCGGCAAAGATGTCGCAACGGCGGTCCACGGGCTTGTCTCGCAGCTGCTCCGGCGCCATGTACGTAACCGTCCCGAGGATGCGGCCGGGGCGGGTGAGGCTGAGACCCTGGTCCTTTCGCTCCTCCAGCCGCGCGATGCCGAAATCCAGCAGCTTGACTCGCCCATCGGGCTGCACAAAGATATTCGCAGGCTTCACGTCCCGATGGATCACATTCTGGCGATGCGCATAGCCGAGCGCGGAGCACACATCCGCCATGATCCGCAGGCGCTCAACCAGAGGAAGCCGCTCTTCGGCCCCGATCAGCTTATCCAGCGGATCGCCCTCGACCAACTCCATTACGATGTAGGGAATCCCTTTGTCGTCGCCAAGCTCGTAGACGGTAACGATATTCGGATGCTTGAAACCTCCTGTCTTCCGGCCTTCCTCGTAAAAGCGCGCCAGCATGCCGGGATCGCTCTTGATCCCCTCGGTCAGCGTCTTGATCGCGACTTCGCGGCCAAGTTGCCGGTCAGTGCAGCGATAGACCACACCCATCCCGCCGTGACCCAGCACGCCAACAACGTCATACTTGCCGATCCGGGTCAATGCGCTCGCCGGCTTGTTTTCGCGGGAATCCACGCTCTCGCTCCGCCTCTCGCCCGTCCGTCGCCGCGCCTTGTCGTCCGACCCTTAACGATCGAAACAGAACTGGGCGTCCCATCGATCAAGACAAGACTGGATACATCATCCTTGCCGCGCTCTTGTTTCTTGCGGCAAGGTTGGGATTTGGTACATCTAACGCTGGCCGGAAACTACTGGGGGGCGCCTGCCGGCCGCATATTGAACTTCTCCGTCAGAAACTCCTTGGCGTGCCGCCGCTCGGCCGATCCATTCTCCGGGGTGCAACTCAGATACCGCAGGTAGTATTCGCCCGCGCCATCCACGTTTTCTTCCTGCTCCCTCGCCTTGCCCGCATCATAGACTTCGCGCGGCAAATCCTGCACCTTCAAACGCACTTTTTCAACCAGCTCATCGCGCGCCGCATTCTCCAGCGCCGTCTGCAGTTCGCTGGTGTTCGGAGCGGTGCCGCCCAGCTTCACGCCCTCTGTGTCGTCCGCCTTCACATCCTCCAGCATCACGTACTGTCTGGGGTCTTCCTTTTCCACCGCTACCGCGTCCCCCATCTGCCCGCTGAGCGTCTCGCCGATGCGAAACTGCAGCTTGATAGTATTCTTCACATCGATGGTCTTGCGAACGTACTGGTAGGGCCGAATCACGTCGATGGTGATGGTCTTGGGCAAAGAGTCGGCCAGCGCCTGGGCATCGGCGACTGTCTTCTGATCCGCTTCGATCTTTGCGTTCACCTCATCGATATCGTGCTTCTTGCCCTTTGCTTCCGCGCCTTGAAGCGCCGCCTGATCCGTTGCCAACTGGCGCACGGCCGCATCGTAAGCCCGATTGGCCTTGTTCCATGCCTCGTTGGGATCTTCATGGGTCCCGGCGCGGTACTTCGACTCCTTTGCTTCCAGATTGGTGGTCTCGACAATCTGACGCTCCAGCACATCCCCGGCCAGTTGAAAGTCGGGCTCGACGCCGCCAGTCGCTTCTCCAAATCGAACCGCCTTGATGGTGGGCGCTTCGAGCCCGGTGATGATCGCGTCCTCCAGCTGGGGAATGAAGCCGGTGCTGTTGCGCTGCGATGTCTGGTCGCGGAACTGAACGCGAATCGATAACTTCGAATGCATGGCATGAGCCGGAGCCGCCGCCACCTTTGTGTCGTGCGCCGTTTGATTGGAAGGTTCATAGAACAGGGCCTCGTCAAGATAGGTCCAGCCCATCTCCGTGCCCGATCCGGCCGGCTTGTCCAGATAGCGCTTGGCCTGGTCCACAAAGTACGCGCTCAAATCGTCGCCAAGGATTACCATCGTGTCCTGGTAGGAGTCGACCTTGCTCAGTTCATAAGCGCGCTCCAGGTAGTCGTAGGCTTTCTCCATCCCAATCTCATCTCCCAGCCCGCGGATAGGATCGTGCGCCTTTTGCAGGTCCCTCGCCGCCCGCACCGCGGCCTGGACGTAGGCAGTCTTCAGTCTGTCGATGTCGCCGGAGACCAGCGCCTGCTGGGCGGGAGGCAGGTTGTACAGTACCTCGAACGCTTCGATCATGTTCCTCTGCTGCTCAAACTCTTGGCTGCTCTCCAGCGCCTTTGCGACCGCGGCCTTGTCCTCGACGACGACGAGTTGTTTGCGCGCATCTTTCAGGGCGTTCCGCGCCTCCGAAGTGTCTTTCGCGCCCACGGCCTTCTCGTATTGCTTGATGGCGTTCGGCCAATCCGCCGCTTCGCCGAACTGCTTTCCCAACTGCAGATAATAGCCATAAGCCGCATCGACGACCGCCGCGATGCGCGGCTCTTCACTTTCGAATGCGCGCAACGGAGCGATGATTTCCAGGGCCTGGTCCATTTGCTTGGCAACCACAGCCGATTCCGCCGATCGCAGCACGCTGTTGAAGGCGTTGCCGGCCTGCATCACATCGCCAGCCAGAGCCTGGCCCGCCGGGAACCCCGCGTCGACTTCGCTGACGGCTTCGCTCAGCTTCCTGGCATTCTGCAGGTGAACATACCCCGGAGCATGGCCCTTCAATGCAACCTGGTAGGCATCCAGTTCGCTCCGGCCATTCTCGGCGATCACGGCGAGTTGATCGTGAATCTCTCCTAAAAGCTGCGTTGTCCGGTCCAAACCAGGATTCGCGGCCTTCGCCTTGTCGGCCTGGACCTTGGAGTCCTTCAAGTTTTCATAAGACGGCGATCCCGCGCTGGCAGACTTTCGGAATGCGTCCAGGGACGCCTCGCCGGCAGCCAGATACAGCGACGCCAGGGCGAGTTTCACCTCGGCGGCGTGGGGAGAGGCCGGATACTTGGCAAGATAGTTCGACCAGCCGGCAGCGTCCCCGGCTCTCTGCGCGCGCAAATACTCGGCCAGATCCTGGTCGGGGGCAGCTACGAAAACCAGCTTGACGCCCTTCTTCAAGGGTGGCACAGGGCCTTCACCAACTCCGGAAACGGGGATTGGAGTTCCCGACAAAATAGCCCGGTCAGCCAGCTCCGACAAGGTATAAGACGCATTGTGGTCGAACTTCACATTGTCCGGCGCCACGCACACTTTCTCGCCATGTTCTGCGCCATAGCGCAATACGCCATCGGCTCCGCGCTCCAGAACTCCGCCCGGCCCGAGCGCCAGCTTGTCCATCTTGCCATAGGCCGATTTGTCGATGGCTCCAGCCTGGAACGCGTTGCAGTCGCGCATCTCAAGCTTGCCGTTGATCAGCACATCCCCAAGCTGCAAATAAGCCGGACCCGACGGCCCATCGTAGAGTTCGATGGCTGAGAGGGAAACCTGCTTTGCCAGGACGGCGGGCGCATTCCAGCCCAGCCCAAGCGCCGCCAGTGCGACGGCCTTCAAAAGAAAACTGCGTTGCGATCTTGCCTTGCGCATTACGTCACATAATGCCATGAAATCCCCGAATCTCGATCCAACTTGGCAGGCTGACCCGGCCAGCCATTCAATTCACCGCATTCGGAATGCCTTTGCGCGAAATCCAACCGGAGAACTGTCAGCGCAATGGGGGGACCACACCGGCAAAGCGCGAACCCACTTCACCCGAGTTCGCTACGTCTGTTAAACTACCATTCTCCTCCGTTGAGGTGCAATCGTTTTTACGCACCGGTAAGCCGGAGCGTGTAGAGTTGCGTCAGCAGAGAATATGGCCTCCTCCGAGCAATCTCGACAACCTGACCAGCCGGCGACTCAGGCCGCTACACTGGTCAAGGAGAGCCCACCCTCCAGTGGAGCAGCCCTTTCGATCCGGCTATGGAGAGCCCAGGAGAAGGCCCAGCCCGCCGATTTGTCCTGGACAAGCGACGATCCAGCCGCCTGTCTTGCAATGGACCTCATTGCAGTTGAGCATGGGGTCGCGTCCGCGCCCCGCGGCAGCTTTCTCGTAGCCGTTTTTCCCGGCATTCAAACGGCAGTTCTGACTGCGCGCCGGCTCCAATGGGCTCTCCTGGGATTGTCTGAAGCTGATCGATTCGCCGGAACGGCCGCCACGGTCCTGGTTCATTCCACTCCCGATCTGCCTGCCCTGGAGAATGACGGTTCCGTCCTGCTCCCTCTGGAGAAGGCCGCGCCTGGGCGGATTCTGCTCACTCCGAAGGCTGCCGAACTCTTGCGGGATCTGCCCGGCCTTCCCTTGCAGGCTGCCTCGGACGCCGGTCTGTGCGAACTGCTTTGGCGCGCCTCTGAGAAAGCCTCAAGCCGCTCCTCAGACGAGGAGGCGCTCTCCCGGTTCATCCAGTTGAATGGATTGGAAGCCGAGGCGCCTGCTCCGCTCCAGCAGCTGGCCGTTCCTCCTGCAGAACAGCTGCCGGCTGTTGCTCCCGTGGAACCGCAGCCCGCCCGAACAGATCGTGGTTCGATCACTTTGCCGGATGCGACGGAGCCGGACGCTATTGAGCCGAATGCAATGAAGCCGGAAGCGACAGTGCAGGATGCGACCCTGCCGGATGCTGTGAAGTCTGTCCGTTCGGTTCTTGAAGATGAAGCCTCGGGTCCGCGCCGAAAGCCACGCTGGCTTCTAATCACGGCCAGCGCGGCAGCCATACTGCTTGTCCTCGCCGCGGCGGTGGCCGTCGCATACAAATACAAATGGGAGCCTAAACCGGCAGCCGTCGCGATGCCTGCGGCCTCTTCGGCACCTGCGCCCCAGCCAACTCCAGTCGCCAGCGTTCCCCAGCCCGGTCCAGGCTCCAGCGTTGTCCCACCCGCTCAGAGCCTACCGGCCAATCCCGTCCCTCCCGCCGTGAGTCCTGCGATCGCGACTGAGCCCGCCAAGCCCAGCGAACCGGCGCCGAAAAGCCGCAAGCACCAGGAGTCCGTTCAAGCCAATCCAACCGCTGGCGACAGCGTAAGACCTCAAGCCAGACAGCCCAAGGCCGCTGCTGCCGGCAACTGCGATCTCGACACGAAACTGCTTCCCAAAATGCTTGACCAGGCGGAGAGAAACCGGGAGCAAGGAAATTATCCCGCCGCGCTCAGGCAGTTTCGCGCGGTACTTGCCTGCGACCGCAACAACGCGCGCGCGCGCAGAGGGCTGGACCTGACCGGGCTGGCCATGCAGCACCAATAACAGGGATGCAGAATGCCCGACGGCGCCGCCGATGGCGATGGATTGGGCGTGGTAGGCAGGAGTGGAGTTTCGTCGACTGCGTGAACCGCGACGCGTTTCAGGCCAGGACTCGACCCGGCCTGCCCATTTCAATCTCCTCAGTACTCCATCGAGCCTGCGAGTGCGCCGCCCCTCTCTGAGACCTTTGCCAGTCCGGCGCTCTCCCTGGTCCGCTCGCGCAAGGCCAGAATCGCGAAGCAGCCGAGAATTGCCAACAGGGGATCGAGTGCGCGCATCTCGTAGGGCTCCGGATGGGTGAAGTAATACATCACGGGAAACAGAAACAGGACTCCGGTGTAGCGAATGACCTCGAAGGGCCTCTCCCGCCAGGCCAGCAACAGCCCGAGAAGCCCGAGAAGCGTCAGGCAGGTGGCGAAGGGCACGTTTGCAGGGTCGGTCGGCTCCATGGCCAGATAGCGCGGATCGAAGCTCCAGTAGCCGGTCCACAGATAGACGGCGCGACGAGCGCACATCCATGCGTACCAGCCGGGGTGGTCATGGATATATGCCCTGGCCTGCTGCGCCTTGTGGTCCATGTAGGCCAGCTCGCCGGCGTCGTATGCTGCCTGCTCCTGGGCGTTGTGGAGGGGGTGCCGGTCGTCGCTGGTCCAGCGGAGGTTGCTGCCGTTGTTGCCCATCCACAGCTCCAGGCCCATGCTGTCGCGCACCGGAATGAAGCGGTGGAAGACCAGGGCGTCGCGAATCAGCCAGGACGAGAGGATGCCCCCAAGAACCAGCGACGCAACCGCCCCCGGCAACAGCCAGCGCTGGCCCGCGCGAGCCATCCTCCAGGCCGCCAGCGCCAGCAGGAAGGGAATCACCACCAGAATGGACGGCTCGGTAAGGCCCGCAAACCCGGCCAGCAGGCCAAACCCGGCCCACAGTCCAAGCCGTGGAGAGCGTTCCAGTCCCTGCGCCAGATAGAGCAGCCAGCAAAGACACAGCAGCATCAGGTGCGTGGACCAGGCCCACGCCGCCGAGAAGTAAATTCCGTAAGGAGAAAACGCCCACGCCCAGGCTGCCCACCATGCCGCGCGCTCGCCAAAGCTGCGCCGGGCCAGCAGGAAGATCGGGATGCAGGTCAGCGAATTGATCAGGCAGTCGAAGGCATGAATGGCAAAAATCGACCGGGCGGTGTGGACGCCAAACAGCCGGAAGAACGCGGCCACGATAAGCGGATAGACCGGCGGCATGACCGCCGAGGGCTGCTGGTGGGAATCGAACGGGCTGCCGAATCCTTGACCGGCCACCAGCGCCCGCGCCACGTTGCCCTGCTCCCAGGCGTGGATGTGGCCGGCATCCATCAGATTCTCGAAGAGGACACTGTTGAACGGAATCACCGCAAGGCGGAGCGCCAGCGCCACCAGGACGATGATAGGCAGCCGCCAGCGAGCCGTGGCCCTCTGTTTCCCCTGAATGATTGGTCCCGTGAGCGTCGCCATGGTTTCGTTCACGTGGGGATAGACGGAGAACAACCCCTGTGCGAGGACATCGATGCACCGCATTTCCGATGCGTGGCGGCAAAACCGGCAATTTGATGAGAGATTGAACCGACTCAATCCCATGCAAGCCGATTTAACACTTATCCGTAAATAGTAATCCTGTTGATTTCTCTCTTGAATTGTCCGCGGCGGGGCGCACGAGTGGGGGCGAAGATATGTATCAGGATGGCGCAGATCAAGTCGTGGATAGTTTCGGACGCGTTGCGAAGCAAGATCGAGCCGCTGGTTCCGGTGCGGAAACGGCCGCGCGGCCGCACCTACCAGCGCACGTCCGAAGCAGGACGCAAGCCCGTGGCTGCGCGGCAGGTTTTCTCGGCGATTGTCTATGCGCTTCGCACCGGCTGTCAGTGGAAGGCGCTGCCCAAGGAGTACGGCAGCGCCAGCGCCGTGCAGGCACATTGCCAACGCTGGCAGCGGGAAGGCTTTTTCCTGAAGATATGGAAGGCCGGCTGCCGGGAGCGGGTGCATGGAGACGCTCTGCGCCGATGCCGCCTACGTCGGATTCCCGGCCCTGGCGGCCAGCCGCATCCACAACGATCAACTCAACGTGAAGACCCGCCGCCAGAAAGCGGACGAGAGACGAGACCATCCCCGCTACCGCCCACGCCGATGGGCCGTTGAACGGACGCGCTCCTGGCTCAACCGGTTCCGCAAATTGCTGCTGAGCTTCGAGAAAACCGAAGCCAGCTATCCAGCGCTCCTATCGCTCGCAGCCGCGCTGACCGGCTGCAGACAGGCTATCTCTATTTACGGATAAGCTCTAAACTTTTCTCCAAGCTGCTGATTTCAAAGCACTTGCGGGCCAAATAGTATCATGGAGAAACCGCTGTAAATGGTTGATTCTGTTGAACTTCCACCAAAATCAATAACAGGCTCTAGGTCCGCTTCGACCCACGCCGCACGAACAACGGGTTCTCGCACGGTGCATCGCACGGAGCGCTCACGGCTGGACGCTCACGCCTGCCGGACCAATACAAAATCAGCAGTGAGGCGCGCCTTATTGAACCTTGCGGAAGCAGATATTCTCGCCATCCAGCCGGTACTCGGCCGAGCAGAGGTCGCCGCCGCAGATCATCGTCTCTCCGCCGCACAGTTGACGGCGCGTGATCAGCCCCAGCACCCCGCAGCGGGGGCAGGACATCACAGCGACGAACGGGTTCTGCGCATGACCCAGCTTGGCCTGGTTTTCAAGCACGAAGACCGTTCCAGGGTCCATTCTCTCAGGAATCCATTCTTCCAGAAACTGCAAGTCGGTTGACATCCTGCCCTCCGGTGGGTTGATGTGACCGAGCCGCTTCCGATGCTCTCAAGCCGGCTCCGTGGTCAAACAACAGCAGGCTGCGAATGGCATCCCGGGGCTGGGGGGCCTCCGGACAAACTCCATGTTTCTGGCTCAGTGTTCATTGGCAAGGCCATCGAAGTCAACTGCAATCGAAGCCGGGGAGTATCGAGACGGATTCCCCAGTCCCGGACGGAAGCGTCTCTCACTAAGGAATCTCCGATCAAGTTCGAGGGCCGCGTCCTCATTTCGCTAAGGGCGAGAGGCGGCATTTGGCATGCTGCATTTGCGGCGCAGCTGAAGCCGCGCCCTCTCAAGATGCGGAGTTGTTCAGAGGTTCTCTACCGGGACGTTGCCGTCTCGACCCGGGCCTGCGAACCGGCAAACTCGTCGATCGCCTTGTAGGTTTCCTCGTTGCGCAGAATGGCCTCGACGTACTCGCGGGTCTCAGTGAAGGGAATGGATTCGACAAACTCGTCGATGCCGCTGTATGGGCCGGCGGACTGCCAGTCGGCCACGCGGTTGTCGCCCGCGTCGTAGGCGGCCAGCGCATACTCCGTGACGCCGCCGAACTTGTCCAGGGTCTTGCGCAGGTAGCGCGTGCCCAGGCGGATGTTGGTCTCCGGATCGAACAGTTGGAAGGTCTGGAAGTGGGCGATTCCCTCCTCGCGCGCCAGCGCCTTGCCCTCCGAGGGCAGCAACTGCATCAGGCCGCAAGCATTCTTGGGAGAGATAGCCGAGGGGTTGAACTCCGACTCTTGGCGGATTTGCGCGGCAACGAGATAGGGATCGAGGTTGTTTTTAGCCGACTCGGCCTTGATCGTCTCCCACCAAGCCTCGGGAAATAGAATCCTCCAGTATGCGAGCGGTATGGACCCGATGGAAGCTGTGGCAGCGTAGGGCAAAGCCCTCTTGAGAGAACGCATGGCGCGATATGCCTCGCCATAGGAGGCGTATATCTGTGCCTCGGCCAGCGCGCTCCAGGAAGCGGAGTCGGGATCGGCGGCGATCTCCTGAGCGATGTAGTCGTTCAAGCCGGCGTTTGCCAGCAGGCGCGCCTTGGCCAGGTGCGGGCTATCCGTGGGGAAGCTCTCCGCAAGCGGCGGCACCGGGACCGGCTGCAAGTGATCGAGTTGCGGCTGGGACGCCGGCTGGGTGCTGCCCAGCGCGGCCAGCCGCTGCCGGGCCATTTGGGCATAAAAGTAGTGCTGGTAGGCGCGGATCAGGGCGCGATAGTTGGCCGCGGCATCGGCCGGTTTGTGGTCCAAGGTCTCATACAGGCGGCCGCGCCAATAGATGGCTGAAGCGGTCTCCTTGGCGCTGGGATAGAGGCGAATCTGCTCGTCGAAGAGGCGCGCGGCGTCGGTGTAGAGCCCCTGCCGGTAGCTGAGCCAGCCCGCCCGCCAATGCGCGGCCGCGGCATTCGTGTTGTCGGGAAAGTGCGTGGCCAGATAGCTGTAATAATCAGCGGCAGCGGCATAGTCGCGGCGCAGCAGGTACATATTGCCGCTGGAGAAGAGCGCCTCCGCCAGCCACGTACTACGGGGAAAGTCGGACTCCATGCGGGCCACAATCCGCTTCTGATCTTCGAGGGCTTCGCGGCTCCGCGCCAGTTCCATGAGGAGATAGAGCCGGCGCGCTCCGTTCTCGTCCTTGGTGTCGGCCAGCGCCTCGGCCTGGGCGGTTGTGAGCCGTTTTAGCTTCAGGTCGCAGGCAGCCTCGGCCACAGCAAAGCCGTTGCGGGCCTGGGAACTCAGCCCCGGCGACCGAGCCAGCGCGCGATATTGCTCCGCGGCTTCTTCGTACCGGTCGGCGTTGTAATAGGCATCGCCCAGGCTGCGCAACTCAGCCACCGTCAGGCTCGACTCGGCGCCCATCGCCGTCAGCTTGGCGCGGGCAATCTGCGCCTCTGGGGTCAAGGGGCGGCCGAGCAGCAGCCGCTTGAAGATGCGCTCCGCATCCTGGGTCTGCCCCAGAGTGAACGCCGCCTCGCCCTGCGCAAGCTGGAAGCCCGGACGGCTGGCGGCGGATGAGCCGGCGGCTTGCGCAAGCGCCTGCTGAGCGGCTGCCGCATTGCCCGCGGCCAGCAGCACGCCGGCCTCGAGTTCCGGCGCCTGGGCAACGAAGATGCTGTCGGGATAGCGGCTTGCGAATCCGCGCAGCAAGGTCCCGGCGGCGAATTCGTTCCCCGCTTCGTGGTTGGCTTCGGCGCCTAGAAAGTCGGCGTAGTCGGCCAGTTCCTGGCCCGCCTGGCGAGCCTGGCGCAGGTTGGTTACAGCCTCCGCGTAGCGCTTGTCCAGAAGATAAGCGTGCCCCAGCGCCAGATAGGCGGCCGCCGCGGCTTCGCCATTGTGCTGATGGGCATACTTGCTCACGCCTTCGTAAGCGGCAGGCGTTCGCAGCGTGGCCAGTTGCTGGGCCATGGGGCGCAGCTCCGTCGAAGCCACAAAGGCCTGCCTGATGCGCGCGGTTCGCGCGCGCCGCGCCGCTTTGGTCGTCCGGCTTACGGGTTTCGCGGCCTTGCCGGCTGTTGTGCTGGCGGGCTTCGAGGCCGTCGAACCTGCCGGGGCCGGTTTCTTGGTGTTCTGAGCGGGCTTCCCGGCGGCCTTCTTCGCCGTGGAGGAGGCAGAGCCGGCCGGCGCGGCAGTCGAGCCGCCACTTGCCGATCCGCTCGTCGATTGCGGATCAACCGGCAAAACAATCATTATCCAAGGCAACAGAACGGCCATGCAACGAAACGCCAGGCGAGAAGCGGGAAGTGGAGACTTTATGAACCTCATCTCTTCACTCTAAGCCGCTTTCGGCCAGCCGTGGACCGCGGGAACCAGTGCCGTTACCGGCAAATGCACGCGAAATGGGCGACGCTGCGCCCGCTGCGCAAATTCCGGATGCGGATCGTTCCGGTTTTGGTCCCCCGCCCCGCCGTCCATTACACTCATCTTATTGGGACTGTGGCGATCAGCCTGGGCAGACCCCAACGAATTCCCGCAACCAACCACCATGGCCGCCATCCAACCTATTGCAGGAGAACTCGAACCGCATCCCGACGTGGCCCTGGTTGAACGGGCGCGTGCAGGGGATGTTTCGGCCTACGATTCGCTGGTCCGCAAGTACGACCGGCAGATCTTCCGGATCGCGCAGCACGTAACGCAAAACCGCGAGGACGCCGAAGACGCGATGCAGGACGCTTTTCTGAAGGCGTATGAGAAGCTCGACCAGTTCCAGGGGAATTCGAAGTTTTACACATGGTTGGTACGCATTGCAGTCAACGAAAGCCTGATGCGGCTGCGCAAGCGGCGCACCGGCAAAATGGTCTCGATCGACGAGGACGTCGAGACCGAGGAAGGCAGCGTCCCCCGCGACCTGGCCGACTGGGCGCCCGACCCGGAGCAGAATTTCAATCAGGCCGAACTGGGGGAGATTCTGCGCAAGACCATCCGGGGGCTGCCGCAGGGATTTCGTATCGTCTTTGTTTTGCGCGACGTGGAAGGACTTTCCACCGAGGAGACGGCGGAGACGCTCGGCCTGAGCATCCCGGCCGTCAAGTCGCGGTTGCTGCGCGCCCGGCTGCAGCTGCGCGAACGCCTGAGCCGTTACTTTCGCAGGAAAAAGGGGGCTGAGAAGTGACCTGCACTGAGTTTCTGGCCCGCCTAGACGACCTGATCGACGACTCGGTGACCCCCGAGATGCGCGCCGAACTGAACGCCCACCTTCGCCGCTGCGGGCACTGCGAGGTCATTCTCAACACCACGCGCAAGACCATCGAAATCTACCGTTCTCACGAGATATACGAACTGCCCGCAGGCCTCCGCGACCGCCTCCACGCCGCCATCATGGCCCGCTGCAAAAAGGGCTGTTGAAGGGCCTCCGCGGCCCGCCGCTGAGTACTATAATCGCTGATAATGAAGGCCCATGTTTATGTCACGCTAAAGACTTCGGTCCTTGACCCTCAGGGCCAAACCATCCACAACGCCCTGCGCAAGATCGGATTTGCCGAAGTGACCGCCGTGCGCCAGGGCAAGTACTTCGCGCTTTCGCTCGCCGATGGGTTGACTGCCGATGCGGCAAAGACCCAGGTGGAGCGCATCGCCCGCGAGGTGCTCACCAACCCGGTGATCGAAGAGTATACCTACCGCATAGAGGAATAGCGCGCTCCGCGCCGGGACGCCGCTTAGCTTACGCCGCGCCCGCTCCTTGCTCCTACTCACCTGGAACGATACCCTAGTTGCATGTACGAAGACTTCCACGTAGCCGACCGCTGGAGCGGCGAAGACCTTCACTGCCGCTGGAAGGGCACTCTGGTAGCCATCGCCACCCGCCACGCCGACGCCGTGGATGTCCGCTTCGATGTCAACGGCCGTCCCCTCTGGATCGCTCTCCCGTTGCAGGCCTGGGTGGAGCAGAAGCAACGCACAGGCAAGGTCGTCACCGACCAACTCGCCGCACAGATCGCCGGCCGCTACCTCAAGCAGTTGGTCGAGGAGGGTCAGGACTCCCGGCGCGAAATCTACACCATGACTGTTCCCGAAGTCCTCTCCCACCTCGACGCCGTAGTCGCCGAAGCCAAAGAGCAAGGCGGAATGCCCACCCTGCCGGTTATCGCGTGATTCCAGATTTGTCTTCCTTAGCGGGCAGCCGAAGCAATTATTGCCTTCCCATCTCCTGCCTGTCTCTCCTCCAATGGAAAGTGAGGTTCTCATGGAAGTGACAATCAAGCACCTTGACCGCGTAAGATTCGCCATTCACTCCAGTTCGCATACCATTCTCTGCGACCAGCCGGCAGACAATGGCGGCGAAGACTCCGGCATGACACCCCCTGAGTTGCTGCTCGCATCGCTGGGTTCCTGCGCGGCCTACTATGCCGTGCAGTACCTGAAGACCCGGCGCCTGGCGGAGAGCGGCGTGGAGGTTCGAGTGACCGCCGAAAAGCTGAAGCAGCCTGCACGGATGGGCAATTTCCGGGTTCATGTTTCGTGCCCCGTCCCGCTCACGGAAGAGCAGACGGAAGGCCTGATGCGCAGCGTGCATCACTGCCTGGTTCACAACACGCTACTGACGCCGCCGGAGATCGAGATCGAGCTGGCTTCGTCTTCCTCCTGAAGTGTGAGGCCGCAAGGCGTGGCAGCGACTTGGAGGATAGCCCGCGAGGGCTTATTCAGAATCGGCATCGGTCCCGCGCAACCGTTCAAGAGCGGTACAATCTGGGTGACTGGAGCCGAAGCGGGAGATGGAACCGGCGCGTGCGCATGGACACAGGAGGCGATCATGAATTATCCGGTTTGGGACCTGGCCTTTGGCGCTGGATTGCTCATGGCGCTGGTGGCGGGCCTGCACGTTTTCGTCTCTCACTTTGCGGTCGGTGGAGGGCTTTTTCTGGTTTTGACGGAGATGAAGGCCCGCCGCAATCGCGATGCGGAACTGCTCGGCTGGCTGAAATCCCACACCCGCTTCTTTGTGCTGCTCACGGTCGTCTTCGGAGCTATAAGCGGGGTAGGAATCTGGTTCACGATCGGCCTGATCAGTCCGACCGCGACCAGCAACCTGATCCATATCTTTGTATGGGGCTGGGCCATCGAGTGGGTCTTCTTCTTCCTGGAGATTACTGCTGCCCTCCTCTACCTCTACGGCTGGGACAAGCTGGAGGCGAAGCTGCACGAATGGTATGGGTGGGTCTATTTCATCGCCGCCTTTGCCAGCCTGGTGGTGATCAACGGGATCATCACCTTCATGCTGACCCCCGGCCACTGGATCGAAAACCACGAGTTCTGGACCGGGTTCTTCAATCCCACTTACTTGCCCTCGCTGCTCTTTCGCTTCTGCATTTCCCTCGCCCTGGCCGGCATCTATGCGCTGATCACGGCCAGTGTGCAGAAAGATGCCGCCTTGAAGGCGCGGATCGTGAGATGGGGCGCGCTATGGACCGTGCCGTCCTTGCTGCTGCTGCCGGTCTTCGCAAGGTGGTATATCCGCAAGATACCCGCCGACCTCTGGGCCAGCGCTCGCGGAGCGATGCCGACGGGCACGCACTTTGCATTGCTGGCTTGCATCCTGCTGGGGGTAACGCTGCTGCTGACGCTGCTAGCTCTGATAAAGCCCGGACGCCTGCACCTGGCCTTCAGCCTGCTGGTTGCCGTGGTTGCCTTCGGGGCCTTGGATTCGTTCGAGTTCGTGCGCGAATCGGTGCGCAAGCCCTATGTGATCGTGAATTACCTCTATGCGAACTCGCTCTACTCCGCGTCGATACCGGGCGACGGCGGCTACACCGTCGATAAGATCGGCGATGCGGGAGTTCTCAAATCCGCCAAGTGGGTGGGGAACCGGGAACTGACCAGCGGCAACCAGGTTGCGGCGGGCCGCGAGATATTCCGCGTGGAGTGCGAGAGCTGCCATACCGAGAACGGTTACCGAGGCCTCCGCCATTACATCGTTCTGCGCCAATGGGACCTGGATAAGATCCGCGCCATGCTGGGCAGCCTCTATCTGATGCATAACGGCGCAATGCCCCCGTTCGCGGGCGCCGACGCCGAGCGCGATGCCCTGGCGGCCTATCTCGCCACGCTCCAATCGGGAATTGCGGCCGCCCCTGGCCCCGCCGACGGCAGGACGGTCTTCGAGCACGACTGCGTCATGTGCCATCAGGTGCGCCCCGACGACCATCTCTTCACCAACCTGCCCAGGGATCAGCAAACGGCCATCGATGCCTTGAAGGATCTCCCTGGGATGTTCCCGGTGATGCCCGACCTGAAGCTCTCCGAGGGTGAGCGGCGGGCGCTTGTCCAGTGGATCAATACGCAGCGGCCCGCGCAAGAGGCCGGCGCACCCGCCAAAGGAGGCAACTGATGATCGACCCCGGCATGGTTCCGACGATTGACCCCAATCCGCTGCCCGCGCCCTATTGGGTCTTGAAGACGCTTTTGGTCGCGACCTTCTTTCTGCACATCCTGGCCATGAACTTCATGCTGGGCGGGGCCGTTCTGGCGTTGCTGGCGCGCTGGCGGAAGGGCAACCTATTCGGGAACCGCATCTTCTTCGATGTCGCCAGGAAGGTGCCGTCGCTGCTGGCCGCAACCATCACCCTGGGCATTGCTCCGCTGCTCTTCGTGCAGGTTCTCTACGGGCAGTACTTCTACACCTCGTCCATCCTGATCGCCTGGCCTTGGTTCCTGGTGATCGTGTTTCTCATCGCCGCTTACTACGGCTTTTACTACGTTGCCTATCGCGGCGAGCGGCGGCCCCGCGCTGCCGGGCGCGTCATGCTCTTCAGCACCGCGCTGGTGCTGATCATCGGCTTCATTTACACCAACAACATTACCCTCAGCCACGTCCCCTCGCGCTGGGCGCAGAAGTACTTCTCCAGCGCCGCGGGCTGGAACCTCAACCTCTCCGAGCCCACGCTGTTTCCGCGCTATCTGCACTTCATGACCGCGGCCGTGGCCGTGGGCGGCCTGCTGCTGGTTCTCATCGCATGGACCAAGTGGAAAGAGGATTCCGAATATGCGCGATCCATCTTCCAGTTCGGCGGCAAAGCCTTCCTGTACTCCACCATGGCCCAGTTTGTGGTGGGCATGTGGTTCCTCGTCAGCCTGCCGCGCGATCTGCGCATGTTGTTCATGGGCGACAACACCCTGGCCACAGCTCTCCTCGGTTTTGGCATGGCGGGCGCGCTGATCTCCATCTTCCTCATGTCCGAGGCTTTGAAGAAGGACAATATCCGCCTGGCCGCCTTCGCCGTCTCCGGCATCACCGGCCTGGTCATCCTCAGCATGAGCGTCATGCGAGACATACTGCGCGACGCTTATCTCCAGCCGTACTTCCATCCCCAGGAGTTTGCTGTCAAGACGCAGTGGTCCCCATTTCTTTTGTTCCTGGGGCTTTTTATTGCCGGAGTGGTTCTCTGGATCGTCATGCTGAAGCGGTATGGGTTTTTCAACAGGACAAAGGCAGCGGACCGGTAGCCCGATCGCTACTTTTGCAGCGTGCGGATGTAGGCTACGGCGGCCTTGATCTGATCGTCCGGGAGCTTGCCTGCAAAACTGGGCATCTTGTTCTTGCCGCTCTTGACGATGGCGATCAGCTCGGCGTCCGGGGCCTTCACGATCGCCGGGTCCTTGAACGAAGCAGCTTTCAGCATCTTTCCGGCCGGAGTGCCGGCCTGGCCGTCCGCGCCGTGGCATAGGGCGCACTTCGACCTGTATATGTCCGCCCCGCCGCTTTGCGCAAGGGCGGGGGCGGCGGCGAATGCGGCAAGAAACAGGATCGCCATGCAGTTCAGATTCAATCGCACCCAAAAGCTCCTTCGCGGCAGGATTTCCAGATATTCTTCCGGCGCCAGTATACCCCAGACCCTGCCCCCGGCGCTGCTGGCCGTCACAGCAAATCTGACGAGAACGGTTTATGATGATCCGTTTCCTGAAGGGGGTGCATCCATGGATTCAAAAACGTCTCGCCGTGAGTTCCTTTCTGCCGGGTTGATGCTTCCAGTCGCCGGCGCCAGTTCCGGCCTGGGCTTTTTCAGTCCTTCCCGGGACTCCGCGCCCGGCCCAGCCGATTCCCCAGCCAAACTCAATTACAAGACGCTGGGCCGCACGGGGCTGAAGGTGACCACGGTGGGATTCGGTTGCATGATCACCTCGGACCCCAGCGTGATTGAGCGCGCCGCCGATATTGGGATCAACTACTTCGATACCGCGCGCGGCTATCAGCACGGCAACAACGAGCGCATGGTGGGTGCCGCCCTCGGCGCCCGGCGCAAGCAGATTGTGCTGGCGACCAAGTCCGGCGCTCAAAGCAAGGATGCGCTGCTGAGCGATCTCGATACCAGCCTGCGCGAGCTCAACACGGACTACATCGACATCTGGCATCTCCATGGCAAGGGCAGCCCGGCCGACATTCGCGACGACATGATTGAAGCGCAGCAGCTTGCCAAGAAGCAGGGCAAGATTCGCTTTGCAGGCGTGAGCACCCACGCGGGCCAGCAGCAACTGCTGCCCTGGCTGGCGCAGAAGGGCGTCTTCGATGTGGTTCTGACGGCCTACAACTTCTCCATGGACGCGAGCATGGAGCAAGCCATTGCGACGGCGGCCAAGGCGGGCATGGGCGTGGTGGCGATGAAGGTGATGGCCGGCGGGTATCGCCGCGTGAGGCCCGACGACCCGCTCTATAAGAAGCTGCAGCAGCCCGGCGCCCTGCTGGCGTCACTGAAGTGGGTCATCGATAAGCCCAATGTTGCCACCACTATTCCCAGCATGACGGATATGGACCAGTTGGACGAGAACCTGAAAGCTATGGCGCACCCATTCTCCGGCGGCGACGAAAAGCTGCTGGCCGCTCATCTGGAGAGGATTCGGCCTCTCTATTGCCGCATGTGCGGGCAGTGCGACGGAGCCTGCCAAAAGGGTCTGCCGGTGTCCGACATGTTGCGTTGGCTCACCTATGCCGACGGCTACGGCCAGTTCGCGCTGGGGCGGGAGAAGTTTCTCCAGTTGCCGCCGGAGCTGGCCGCGGTCCGCTGCGGCGATTGCGCTGAATGCACGGTAAAGTGCCCCCACGGCGTCCAGGTGACAAACCGCATGGCGCGCGCGCAGGCGTTATTTGCATGAGGGCCGCCGGTTGGCTGCTGACCATCCTGCTGACGGCGGGAGCGGCCCGCGCCCAGGACTACCTCGACTGCCATTTTGCCTCCGGCTGGGAGCAGGCCGGCGCAACGCGCCATTACGCCGCTGACAACCTTTATGACTACAAGGACGGCGCCGCCGAGGGTTACCTGCTATTCGGCTTTCTAAGCATGCAGGGGATCACCTGCAAGTCGGGCGCGGAAACCCTAGATATCGACGTCTCCGAGATGAGCGACGCCGACTCGGCATACGGCATCTTCACCGCCAACCTCGATCCCAGCCTGCCTGTCGCCAGGATGGGTATGGGCGGCCAGGTGCAACGGCAAAGCGCCAGCTTCGCCAAGGGCAGTTACTACGTGGAGATCGTCGAGACGGCCGCCAACCCGGACAGCGACCAATCCGCGATGCTGAAAGCCTTCGCCGCCCGGATGCTGGAACATATCGAAGGCCGGGACAGCCCACCGGAGGCGCTGGACTGGTTCTCCAAGGAGAATCTGCTTTCTGTCCGCCTAGTTCCCGAAAGCGTGTTGGGGCTGCGGCAGCTCAAGCGCGGCTACGTTGCGAAATACAGACAAGGGCAGGCGTTTTTGGTGGTTGAGGCCTCGCCCGAGTCCACGGCCGAGGTTCTGAAGAGCCTCCGTGAGCGATTTGGCGGAGTTTCACCGGCACAGATTGGAGACGAAGCATTCCAGGCGAAGGTGCAGTACCTGAACGGAATCTGCATCTTTCGCAAAGGGCGCTACCTCGGAGGCTACGCGAACCTGCCCGAACCCCGGGATGCCGTTTCCCAGGCCACTAAGCTCGCCGCCCGAATTCCTTGAACCTCCGACAATGAATTATCCTGGTATGGCAACCAGTTGATTCTATTCAACTTCTAACCGAACAGCGGTAAGCGACGGCATGCGTGTGCGAGAGATGAGAAGAATTTTTATCGGGGCAACCCTGGCAATGGCCGTGTTGGCAACCACATCAGCCGGGGCGCAGCGGACGGCTCCAGCGCCCACAAAGGTCATCGGATTCATGACCGACTTCGACCTCAAAGACGATGCCGTGGGCATCTGCAAAGCGGTGATGGACTCGGTCGCCCCCGGCGTGCGCGTCATCGACATCACCCACCAGTCGGAGCCTTATAACATCGCCATGGGCGCTTCCTGGCCAGCTCCGCCCCTTACTTCCCCAAGGACGCGGTCTTCGTCGCGGTCATCTATCCCGGCGTCGGTTCCACGCGCAAGGCCATCGTCGCTAAATCGCGTCTGGGCCAGTTCTTCGTGCTCCCCGACAACGGCCTGCTCACCCTCATCCAGGATCGCGACGGCATTGTTGAGGCCCACGAGATCACGAACCCGGCGTGGATGATCGGCTCCGGGGTCTCCTCGACCTTTCACAGCAGAGACGTTTTTCTCCAGCCGGCGCTCACATAGCCCGCGGGGACGATTTCGCCCAGGCCTGCCCCTCGCTCGACGTAACGAAGCTGGTCCGTCTAGCGGTCTGCTGAAAAAGCACTCCCTTTTCACGGCATGCATGTGATACGAGGGAATCAAGCGCGGAATCGATCATCAGCAAGGTGACATGTTCAGTTACTTGTCGCCGGAGCAGAG